>Ga0082212_10000073_pt1 | contig 143064 bp, 123 predicted proteins | sample TergutNt197P3_FD_71548 | JGI IMG/M metagenome (GOLD analysis project Ga0082212, IMG submission 71548) | Neocapritermes taracua P3 segment gut microbial communities from Petit-Saut dam, French Guiana - Nt197 P3 | ecosystem: Host-associated > Arthropoda: Insects > Digestive system > Gut ... | reverse complement strand
GGCATCCCCCCACCCCATCAATTCCCCCACCAACCCAAACCGACTAGACTCACCCCAACAGTGGAAAATCCACCCCGTGTTGCAACGACCACTAGAAACCACCCCCTGCGAGTTGCTTCGCTCCGCAGGGTGACGGCAGAAGAGATGTGCGCTGCGCAGAATGACGGTAGTGGGGTGTCACACAGTGGGTGATGGGCAATCAACGGCTTCCCACTCACCGAGCAGGTGATCGAAGACGTAGTACCCCACGGCGCGTACATCCTCGTAGGTGTCGATGCTAGCTAACTCATCGCGGGTGACCCACATGAGTTCCTCGGACTCATCCTCGCCAACACTGTGAAGCGGTTCCTGATCGGTGACAAAAACGTACGACAGGTCGATGTGGAAATGGTCCTCATCACCGAAACGGAAACTGCGTACGCTGAGCGGTTGAGGATGTACCCCACCAGTGAGGTCCATCCGCAAGGGTGGTTGCAGTACTTTCAGCTGACTCATCTCGTACCCTGTCTCCTCCAGGATCTCGTGAGTGATCGCCTCCCACGGGGTCTCAGTCAGTTCCACGTGTCCGCCTGCTTGCATGACCACCCCCAGGGTTTTGTGGCGATGCAAGAGTAACCGTGGAGGACCACCCCCGTCACCCTGCGGACGGACGAAGCGCCGTCTCGAAGGGTCCAGACTGTCCAGTTGTTCGACTGCGGAGTCTCGATTCTGCGATGGAGCCTGTGCTCCGCAGAAAGACGGGGTGGGTGCGCGTACGATGAAGGCACTCACCGTGAGGTCGTACTCACCAGGTCCAGTATGAATATGTGCCATGGGTCACTCCTGATGAAACTCGCGCTGCTGATGGGCTCCTTGGATTGCGGTCCTCAGCCGTGGCGGAACTCCACCACATCACTGGGCTGCATCACGTAGTCTTTACCTTCGATGCGAGCCTTCCCAGCAGTACGCACCGCAGCCATCGACCCCAATTCGATCAGGTCCTCGTACGACACGACCTCGGCTTTGATGAACTTCTTCTGGAAATCAGTGTGAATGACACCGGCAGCGAAAGGAGCAGTCCAGCCCTGTTTGATCGTCCACGCTCGTACCTCTTTCTCTCCCGCAGTCAAGAAAGATTGCAGACCCAAAGTTTCGTACCCGACCCGCGCGAGCTTATCTAAACCCGGTTCCTCAACCCCCATCTCTGCGAGGAACTGACGCCCCTCATCCTCGTCCATCGCAACCACCTCAGCTTCGAAAGCAGCATCCAGGAAAATCGCCTCAGCGGGCGCCACGATCTCCCGCATCGTGGCGAGGGCCTGCTCATCGGCGAGTGCATCCTGGTCACAGTTGAACACGTAGATGAACGGCTTAGCGGTCAATAACCACAGGTCACGCAGAGGCTCCAGGTCGAGGCCTGCGGAATAGACAGTCTTTCCATCGCTCAGTACGGCCTCTGCCTCCAACCATGCATCCATCGTGGATTGGGTTTCCTTCTTGAGGCGCATATCCTTCTCCAGGCGGGGTTTGGCCTTTTCGATGGTCTGAAGATCAGTCAAAATGAGTTCAGTGGTGATCGTGTCAATATCTGAGGCGGGATTCACCTCACCCTCCATGGCGGTCACATCATCATCAGCGAAACACCTCGTGACCTGGCAGATCGCATCAGCTTCACGGATGCTCGCCAGGAAAGCATTGCCCATTCCTTCACCACTCGATGCACCCTTGACGATGCCTGCGATGTCCACAAAACTTACGGTTGCGGGAATGATCTTCTCCGAATTGTGCATCTCAGCGAGGACCTTGAGCCGAGGATCGGGTACGCCGACGATCCCCACATTGGCTTCAATGGTTGCGAAACGGTATTTCGCTGCCAAGACATTGTTGCGGGTGAGGGCATTAAACATGGTGGACTTGCCCGAATTGGGGAGTCCAACAATTCCTATCGTGAGAGCCACAGGAGAATCCTACCGGGTACGCTCAGGTGGATCAGCAAGGTTGGTAGACTTCTGTCATGATTTCTGCTGCTCTCCAACAGACAGTGGATGCTCTGAGTATGGAGGAAAGAATTTCCTTGCTGGAGTATCTAGAACGTACCATTGAGGATGATGGCTTCGAGATTACCGCTGGATTTCGACATCACTCATGTCGTCAATCCCTTCACTGACATCGCTGGAGGTGGCCCCTCAACAACCACAGTCCTGCTGACCGCATCAACCCAGTAACACAAGGGGACGTACCTTTTGTACCCCCATTCTAACGTCACCCCGCGGAGCACTGCGAGTCGCCCTAGCGGGCTCCGCAGCACAGGCTCCCCGACTCGCAACACTTCTCCTCGTCACCCCGCGGAGCGAAGCGACTCGCGGGGTCCAGAATCCACACTGACCACGATGGTGACCGTCGGTGATGTGTGATCACCGACTGACTCACTTTCGTGGCTGGTCACCTGCCTGGATTCCTTCTGCGAGTCGCTTCGCTCCGCAGAAGGACGGGGGTGGATCGTGCTGGCACCCTCCGCGGAATGACGTGGTTGGTACCGCCCCGCGGAATGACAGTCATGGGCGCTCTCATGGCCGAAACAACACAATAGGTACGTCCCCGTGTGTTCTTTCACTCGGGTAATATTGGTAAGAATTCCCGACCCGAAGCGGTGATGCTGTGACTGACTACATTCAACAAAGGTATGAGCAATATTTCGTTGACGGTGAAATAACGAACGCAGTGTTTTTCGAACACTTCTATGCTGATGTGTTTGAACTGCGTGACGTGCTCGACGAAGACGGATTCGATGATTGGGCAAGTCAAATCGACGTGGCATGTGCAGGGTGCACCAGTGGTGAAATACTTCCAGAACTACGGTGGGTTCTCTCCGGGGTTGCTGCACAGGAATCTTTACAGGAAAGCGCAGCCCAGCAGGCACAGCTATTAGTGAATATCATCACCCAAGTGTTAGATGACAGGGAAGTTTTAGAAAAGCCAAGGATTGAACACAAACCTTGCAGCTGCCTGAGTTGCAGGCACCAAACTAATTTCTTGCGCCGAGCTGCGATGCTGGGTTTTCAAAAAAGGAACCCTCAGTTCGACTTTGCTAACGCCACCGTTGAAGCCAAAGAACTGTGTCACTATCTCCAGGGCTTCGCCCAGGAAGACATGTTGGTGTCGGTGTCTGGGGCTAGGTACGCGTGGGACAAAGATCAACCTCCAGTAGACTTTTTCCCTGGTGGGGACACATGGGTCTTCGGCATCACGTACGACTCGCGTCAGGTTCAACCAGGGTGGCTCTTCGTCTGCAAAGGATCACACTTCAACAATCAATATCTCCACGATGCACTGGAGCTCGGTGCCACTGGGTTCGTTTACGAAACTGGCTTCATCGACGACCAGACTCTTGAATGGGCACGAGAAAACAGCCAAGCCCTAGCCATTGAGGTTTCCAACCTGCGTGCAGCACTCCCGCTGATCGCCAACTACTTCCACGACTACGCCTGGAAGAAAATCACCACGATTGGCATCACTGGGACCAAAGGAAAATCGACCACCGCGTACTATGTCAAGAGCATACTTGATTCGTGGGCCGCCTCCCAGGGGCATCCTCCGACAGCTATCTTGTCCAGTATTGACACCTTCGACGGCGTACAACACTTTGAGTCGCATCTGACCACTCCAGAGATTTTCGAACTCCATCAACATTTCGCGAACGCCGCTAATTCTGGGATCCAACACCTAGTCATGGAGGTGTCCAGCCAGGGACTGAAGTACGAACGTGTTGGGGGGGTCACGTTTGATGTTGGATGTTTTCTCAACATCGGTGAAGACCACATTTCCCCTATTGAGCACCCCGATGTAGAGGACTATCTCAACTCGAAACTGCTGTTGTTCAAGCAAGCCAGGACAGCTGTGGTCAATGTGGGTATGGGCAGTGCGGAACAGGTCTGGGAAGCGGCTACCTCCTGCCTGGACAGTCGTCACACAGTGAGTTTCGCTGTTGCCAGTACGGATCTGTCATCACCACAGGAGGATAAGTACCTGCGTAGCGACCTCCAGGCGACACAGATCGAGGCAGTTGCTGCCGATGGTGTCGATGGCTTGCTCTTCCATGTAGAGGCCAATCCTGACGGGTATTTCGCTGACGTTGAAACGACGAGTGAATTCACCCTTGGAATGACTGGCATGTTCAATGTCGACAATGCTCTTGCTGCGATAACTATTGCGCGGATGCTGGGCGTACCCGAGGCGCACATCCACACTGGTTTGGGGAGAGTATCGGTACCTGGGCGTATGGAAATCTTTCACCTGGGCAGTGGATCGGTTGCCATCATCGACTATGCACACAATTCGATGAGTTTCGAGCAGTTGTTTTCTTCCGTCGACACTATGTATCCAGGCACCCGACGTACTATAGTTTTCGGATGTCCAGGGCAGAAGGCTTTGGGGCGACGCCGCGAGCTCGGTACTCTGGCGGGGAGTTTTTGCGACAGGACCTATCTGACTGAAGAGGATCCTGGTGAGGAGCCTGTCGAGCAGATCTGTGAAGAGATCGCCACCTATGTCAGTGAAGGAAATGGAGAATATCGAATCATCTGTGATCGCCAGGAAGCAATTTCTGCTGCGCTCACTGATGCACGCAGCGATCCAAGTAGACAAACGGTTGTCATGATTACTGGGAAAGGGCGAGAGACTCGGCAAAAACGAGGGAAGGACTATGTCAGCGTCACCTCCGATTTTGACCTTGTTGAAGGGTTTGTACGCGCGTAGTTTCACTGGTGTGACCATGGCAGTTCTCGTGAATTTTGCTGTAGGGTGAGCTCCACTCTTGCGCCTGATCGTTCATTATTTGAATATTTCGTCTCAGATAGTGAGATTCTTCTAGTCAAAGTCTTGTCGGAGGTTTCCGCCCAGGTCTACGATGAAACTATGAATAAAACGGGCATTACACAATTCTTATCGTTTTATCTATTCATAGCCACTCTCTAAGTAGGAGGATTACCCATGAAGGCCCTTGTTTATCACGGTCCGGGTCAAAAGGCTTGGGAAGATGTTCCCGATCCAAAGATCGAAGATCCCAATGATGTTATCGTCAAGGTCGAAACCACAACCATCTGTGGTTCCGACCTTCATATTTTGAAAGGCGATGTTCCCACCGTCACTGACGGGCGCGTCCTCGGCCACGAAGCAGTGGGCACCATCGTCGAGGTTGGTGCTGGTGTTGCCAAGTTCAAGGTCGGCCAACGTGTCGTGGTCAACTGCATCACCACTTGTGGCACCTGCAACTACTGCCGTATCGGCGCCCCCTCACACTGCCAGTCCGCTGGTGGAATTGGCTGGTTGCTTGGTCACCTCGTGAACGGCACCCAAGCCGAGTACGTACGAATCCCCTTTGGCGAAACCTCTTTGCATTCCATCCCATCAGCGCTGACTGACGAGGAAGTCATCTTCATCTCAGACATTATTCCCACCGGATACGAGATGGGTGTCCTCAATGGTCAAGTACGCCCTGGTGATGACGTCGTCGTCATCGGCGCTGGCCCTGTTGGGTTGTCCGCAATGGTGACCGCTCAGTTCATGGGTCCACGTACTGTCACAGCAGTCGACCTCGACCCGTACCGCCTCGAAGCTGCCAAGCGCGACTTTGGTGCCACCCACGCTGTTAACTCTGGCGACGCTGATTGGATGGATCAGATTCGTGCGATCACCAAGAATGGTGGACCGGATGTCATCATGGAAGCTGTGGGTATCCCGCAGACTCTCGAATCTGCCTTCCAGCTGATTCGCCCCACGGGTCGTATCGCCAATATTGGTGTGCACGGCAAGCCGGTCACGATGCCCATTGATGAACTCTGGATCCAGAACATCACCGTCACGATGGGTTTGGTTAATGGTACGTCCGCACCGACGCTCATTGATCTCATTGACTCGGGCAAACTCAATGTGAAGCCACTGGCTACTCACAAGTTCTCCCTTGATCAGATGTTGGAAGCCTACGAGGTTTTCGGCAACGCCGGTAAGAACAACGCTCTCAAGGTTGTGTTGTCAGCCTAAAGTGCGGCCTCGCTGGGTTTCAGCTCATCAAACAAAGGGTCGCTTCTCACAAGAAGCGGCCCTTTGGCGTCTCAACCGGGATTCACACCGTGGTCACCTACCTGCGTCACCCCGTGGACGAGCGAACCACCTGCGTCACCCTGCGGAACGAAGTGACTCGCACCACGACGCAGGTTGAGCGGATAGTGCGCTTGCGCACTATCCCGAAACCAAGGAAGTGGTTGACCGAACGAAGTGAGTAACAGGGTCCAGATATCACACTGACCACGATGGTGACCGTCAGTGCTCAATGTTCGCTAACAGACTCCACAACCGTGGGTAACCTTGTGTCTGGATTCCTGCCAAGTCGCGGAGCCTGTGCTGCGGAGCCCGCTAGGGCGACTCGCAGTGCTCCGTGGAATGATAATGACAGGGTGGAGCGAAGATCAGTGACCGACCCTTGGGCGATGCGGCAGTAACGAGCAGACTGAGCAGACACATCGAGGGCGCCCACAACATCGCTGGGACGGACGAGTGGTTCCGTATGGCGGATTACCATGAGGAGTTTCTCGTCGCGTACTTCTAGCGATTCGACTGCTGCACGTGCATCGAAGGTACGGGTTCCCGACTTCACTTCACGGGAGACCATGACCTCAGACTGTGCAAGGAATGACTGAGTAGACCCTGCGACTTCGCGCAGGGTGACGGGGTTAGGGGTAACGGTGGCCGATTCCACTGTGGCAGGGAGACAGGTGACTTCCCATAGGCTGGCTTCCCATACCTGATCAGGATCATGATCGCGAACATCAATGATCGGAAAGCCCTCAGGCATCACCTCACTGAGACGATCACGTACCTCGCCTGGATCACAGATGTTCGCCAGTGCAATCACCACGTACTCTGCCCTAGACTCCACCCCTGTCGGTGCAGGATTCACATAGGAAATCCGTGGATGCGGATGGAAACCAGACGAGTACGCCATCGGCACCTCGGCCCGCACCAGACCCCTTTCAAAGCTCCGTGCAAAATCACGGTGCGACGCAAAGCGCAGTCGCCCAGTCTTGCCGTACTGGATGAGAAGCCGCTGAACTGGTGGTGGTTGCTGAGGTGGTTGCTTCCTAGCCATCGCGGCCCTCCACACCTGGGGCCGCCATCTCAATGTCCACGCCCAAACCTGGGCACACCCGACACCCAGAACAGATACTCCACCGGCAGTCGTCAACCACTTTCCCCAGGAGACTGGCTTGCCAGTCCTTCCACAGCCACGTTCTCCCCAAGCCCACATCGAGGTGATCCCACGGCAGCACTTCCTCGCGCGACCGTTCACGGGTGGTATACCAATCAATCGACAACCCTTGCGGCCCCAAGACCAACTCAGCACATTCCACCCAGCGGTCATAAGAGAAATACTCACTCCACCCATCGAAGACTCCCCCGGCCCGCCACACCGCCTCAATGACGTCCCCCACTCGGCGATCCCCACGGGCCAACAATCCCTCGATACGCCCCGGCTTCCCATCAGCCCATTTCACCGTGATCGCCCTCGAATACTGGCGGTCTTCACGAATCGATTCCTTCAGGGCCCGCATCCGTTCATTGACTACCTCAGCAAGGCACTGGGGCGCCCATTGAAAACTCGTGTGAGGTTTCGGTACGAAAGCCCCCAGCGAGATCGTGCACGAAATGTCGCGTTGGCCTGTGATCCTACGACCCTCATCAATGACGCGGTGAGCCATGTCAGCGATAGCCATGACATCCTCATCAGTTTCGCTCGGGAGCCCCGCCATGAAATAGAGCTTCACCGAGCGCCAACCAGCAGTGAAAGCCGCGCGTACTGCTTCCAAGAGATCATCCTCATCCACATTCTTGTTGATGACCGCTCGCATCCGAGCAGACCCACCCTCCGGGGCAAACGTCAAACCTGAACGCCGTCCGCGTTTAGACAGCTGCTCAGCAAGATCCACACTGAAAGCATCCACACGCGTTGAGGGAAGCGAGAGCGACACCTGCGTACCATCACAGATCTCGGCCAAAGACCCGGTGATCTCAGTGATCTGCGAATGATCCGCGCTCGACAGCGACAACAACCCGATCTCTTCGTACCCGGTGGCTTTCAACCCACACTCCACCATCGAGGTGATCGTGGCGGCCGACCTTTCACGTACTGGCCGAGTGATCATCCCCGCCTGACAAAACCGACACCCACGCGTACACCCTCGAAAGATTTCTGGCGAATAGCGTTCGTGGATGGTCTCTGCCAAGGGAACAATAGGCTTCTTCGGGTACGGCCATTCGTCGAGGTTGGTGAGAGTATATTTCTGGACTTTCGCCGGAACTGATGACCGCGTGGGTGTCACGGATTCTATGGTGTGATCATCGCCATAGATGACTTCGTAAAACTGCGGAACGTATATACGTCCGGTGCGCGCCAGCGCCTCCAAGCCCTCCGTGCGCTCCCACCCCTCCTGCTTACTCTGGCGCAGTATCGCGGAAATATCGAGTACCGCCTGTTCCCCATCACCCAAGACAACCCCGTCCACAAACTCAGCTATCGGTTCCGGATTGGCTGCCACATGACCACCCACAATGACTAGTGGATCATGTTCTCCACGATCCACACTGCGGCGTGGGATTCCCGCGAGGTCGAGGGTTTCCAGCAGATTCGTATAGCCCAATTCTGTGGAAAGGGAAACACCGATCACATCAAAGTCACGGATCGGGCGTACGGTCTCCCAAGAAAACTGCTCGACGTGGTGCTGCCTCATGAGCGTGGACAAATCGGGCCATATAGAGTACGTCCTCTCGGCGAGAATCCACTCACATTCGTTCAGCACTTCATAAAGGATGGCCATCCCCTGATTGGGTTGCCCCACGGCGTATGCGTCGGGAAAATGCAGACACCAGCGTACGTCGACCGACCCCCAATCTTTTGGTTGGGAGTTCACTTCAGAACCGATGTACTGCAAGGGGTTCGACACCTGTGACAGCAGTGGCTCCAAGCGTGGGTAGAGGGAGTCAGGATGGGTCCAAGGTGCAATGGTCATGGCGGGTACCATGATACCTTCTCACCAGAAAAAGCTCGCACACGGGGACGTACCTTTTGTGTTGTTCTGGCTATGAGAGCGCCCAAGACTGTCATTCCGCGGAGCACTGCGAGTCGCCCTAGCGGGCTCCGCAGCACAGGCTCCGCAGGGTGACGCGAGAATGGGAACACAAAAGGTACGTCCCCGTGTGCAACCCAGCACGACCAGGATGCACGTTTGCTCGAAATTCGGCGACACCATAGGCAAGGGATATGCCCACCTGCCAGACTCGGGGCCATGAAAAAGCTAATCAACGATGTCGCAGATGTTGTGAAGGATTCACTCCTAGGCATGGAAGCTGCCTACAGCGAACTTGTGACAGTCGATCATGAACACAAAGTTGTCTATCGAGGCGACGCCCCTGTGGCGAACAAGGTGGGCATCATCTCTGGTGGTGGTTCAGGACACGAGCCACTCCATGGAGGATTTGTTGGCCACGGGATGCTTGATGCAGCCTGTGCAGGAGAAGTATTCACCTCGCCAGTCCCTGACCAAATGCTGAAAGCCACGAGGTTGGTCAATTCTGGAGCTGGGGTACTGCACATTGTGAAGAACTACACCGGCGACGTGATGAACTTCGAGATGGCCGCAGACCTTGCAGCCGCCGATGGCATCCGCGTGGAAGCAGTCATCATTGCTGACGATGTCGCTGTCCAAGATTCCCTCTACACTGCTGGCCGTCGCGGAGTTGGCCTCACCGTACTGGCAGAAAAACTACTAGGTGCCGCAGCAGAAGACGGCCAAGACCTCGATTCTTTAGTCAAACTCGCGGAGAGAATCAACGACAGCGGGCGCAGCATGGGAATGGCTCTCAGCGGATGTACGGTTCCAGCCGCTGGAAAACCCAGTTTCGATCTGGCAGAGGACGAAATCGAGATCGGTATCGGCATCCATGGTGAACCTGGGCGGGCACACGTACCCCTAGCAACAGCCGCTGACATAGCTGAGATGCTCGTACGCCCTATTCTCGATGACCTGTCTTATCGAGGAAGTGACACGATTGTGTTCGTCAATGGTATGGGTGCCACACCACTGATAGAGCTTTTGGTTGTCTACAACGAGGTGGCGAAGATTCTTGCCAAGGCAGGTGTGACGATCGTTCGCAAACTCATAGGGAACTACATCACCAGTCTCGACATGGCAGGATGCTCACTGACAATGCTGAAGGTCGATGCGGAAATGGTGAACCTCTGGGATGCCCCCGTCCATACCCCTGCCCTGCGGTGGGGCATGTGACATGGCACTCGATGTTGGAGCTGTGACAGCCTGGATGAACGATTTCGCTACCCAAATCAGCGATCACGAAAACCGTCTCACAGAACTGGACCGTGCCATCGGTGATGGGGATCATGGTACGAACATGGCTCGCGGCATGCGTGCGGTCAGCGAACTCGATGGATCGACTTTCTCCACTGCCAGAGAGTACCTCACGAAGGTGGGAATGACTCTCGTCTCCACTGTCGGTGGAGCCTCAGGGCCACTCTATGGGACCTTCTTCCTGTGTATTGGTGAGCTCTGGGATGATAACGCCGACGCAAGTGGCCTCTCCACAGCTCTCCGTGGTGGCCTCGATGGCATCATCCGCCGAGGAAAAGCCTCCCCAGGTGACAAGACACTCGTGGACGCATTGGCTCCAGCCCTCGAAGCCTACGACACTCATGCCCATCGTGGTGTGGGTATCGCACTCCAGGGTGCTGCGATAGCCTGCGCTGAAGGTCGTGATGCGACCATCCCCCTCATAGCCCGAAAGGGGCGCGCATCGTACCTTGGCGAACGCAGCCGTGGACACCTCGATCCTGGTGCGGCATCGATGACCCTCCTTATCGAAGCGGCCAGTCGGACTCTGTCCTGAGGTGTTTCGTGAACGGGTCGGGTGGAGTATTCGCCCGACCCTTCGCCTCACCAGCTCCACAGATCTCAGCGACAACACCTCGAAAGGAACACCCATGATCGGCATCGTTGTTGTCTCCCACTCCCACGCTCTCGGGCAAGCAGCGCTCGACCTCGCGTACCAAATGGTTGAAAACACCAGTGTGAAAGTACGGGTCGCTGCCGGGCTCGACGACACGACTTTCGGTACAAACGCATCAGCTATTGCCCAAGCCATCACCGAAGTAGATTCCACTGATGGCATCCTTGTCCTCGTTGATCTTGGCTCTGCGATTCTCTCAGCTGAGATGGCACTCGAGTTCATCGATGCGGACGTGAGCGAACGTACTGTCATCTCTCCGGCACCACTCGTCGAGGGACTGCTCGCAGCACTCGTCTCTGCGAGCTTGGGAGCATCGTTGGAAGAGGTGAGTGCTGAGGCAGTACGCGGGCTTGCCGCCAAACAGCAACAACTGGGTGGGACTGGATCTGCTGAAGATGGACCTCTGCCACCCACCAATGACCTCGGACCCAAGGAACTCCCAGCCGGTGACACGAGTGATGAGCCACCACTAGTTTTCCAGTGGACAATTCGCAACATTCACGGCCTCCATGCGCGCCCGGCTGCACGAATGATTGCTGCGCTCCACGGCGAAGAAGCATCCATCACTAACACCACGACCGGTCGCGGCCCAGCTTCTGGGATGAGTCTCACTGAACTCCAAATCCTTGGACTTCGCCACGGAGATCTCATGGAAGTGACACTGAGCGGACCCCATGCTCGCGAAACCTATGATCGTCTCCACGAGCTCGCGGTACAAGATTTTGGTGAAGCCACTGATGAAGCTCCCTTAGACATGTCAGGTGATTCCCGAGGTGGCACCGTGCAGGATCCACCCGCTCGTGAGGATCATCCACCACATGCGACACCATCGAAGCAGTACACCACGGGATGTCAGATTGTCATTGCTCCGGCTTACCATGCCACAAACCAGGTGGACACCTCGACGTACTCCCCTGGTGACCCGGCGAGTGAAATTGAGCGCCTCACTGCTGCGGTGGAGATGGTACGCGAAGCCTTACTTGAGCCGGGACAAGAAACACAGCAGGACATCATGGAGGTTCAACTTCTTCTCCTTGACGACCCACAAACCTTGGATGAACTTTTCACAGCAGTACGGGAGGGAGCCTCCGGGGTCGAGGTGGTACGCAACCACTTCACGACTATTGCGCAGCAGATGGAATCCCTCGATGACGAATATCTCGCCGCGCGCGGACAGGACCAGCGAGGACTGCAAACTCTTCTTCTTCGAGCACTCATGGGGTGCACCAATGCGAGAGATCTAGTGGCGGCGGGACTGCCAACTTCTGCTGGGATCTGGATCTTCGACGACCTTGATCCCGCCACTGCCAGGGCCTTGGATACAGGCATCTGTCAAGGGATCGTCGTGTGCAATTCTGGCGCGAGCGCACACGGGGTCATCATTGCTCAAGGCCGGGGAATCTCTCTCCTGACTGGCCATCACCAGGCCCGTACGATCACAGGCGGCACACTTCTTGGACTCGACCCTGTCGCTCAGCGCCTATGGATCGATCCAACACCCCAAGTCAGAGCCCGCCTCACCGCTGAGCAGGAAACCCGGGACCAAGAGAATGTTCAAGCATGGCAAGCCCGTCACCAACCAGCAACCACCCTCACCGGGCGCACCATCGCAGTGAAAGCAAACATTTCTAGTGTCGCGGAAGCCCAGGAGGCCTTCACCCAAGGTGCGCAAGGGGCTGGATTGGTACGAACCGAGGTCCTCTTTGCCGATCATCATCAGGCTCCCACCATCGAAGAACAAGCCGAGGTCTATACTCGCATCGGCCAAGAACTAGGAGGTCAAGAAATCACGATTCGCACCTGGGATCCTGGAGGGGACAAACTGTTGAGTTTTCTCGCCATGGACAGCGAAGCCAACCCGATGCTGGGCGAAAGAGGGATTCGTGCCATGAAAAGATTCCCCGACATTTTCGATGCCCAGCTCAGTGCCTGCCTGTTGGCTAGCAAACAGACCCCTCTTCGAGTGATGTTCCCCATGATCACTCTTCGCGGGGAAATGAAGTGGGCGCGTTCACGCCTGCGTGAACTCTCAACGAAAATTGGTGCCAGCATGAGTGTTGGAATGATGGTTGAGACTCCTGCTGCTGCTTTGCGCACCGAAGATTTTCGTGGGTTGGCTGACTTCATTTCTCTAGGTACGAACGATCTCACTGCCTATACCTTGGCGGCTGACCGTGGAAATCCGCACACTGGGGACCTGTTCCAATCAGATGCGACTCCTGTCTTCGACCTCATGGCGAGGGCAGCCCACGGGTTCACAGGGTTACCTATTGGTGTCTGTGGTGATCTTGCCTCTGATCCAGGGATGGTGGCACAGCTCATAGGGTTGGGGGCAACCGAGTTGAGCGTACGTACTGCCATGGTCAGTGTCATCAAAGCGGCAGTACGCCAAGTGGATTAGTCGAACGATGAATTCTTCTTAGGAGTCTTGGGCGGTTTCTTGCTCGGTTTGTCCACTTCCCCTCCGGAGACCTGTGGAGACTTTTTCGACAAACGCCCCAAGAGGCGGGCTTGTGGTTTCTTAGCCATACGGAGTTCTTCCTCATCGACCAACTCGTCAGCATCAAAGAGGTCCTCTACGACGCGGGCCTCGTACTGGCGTGCCAACTGTGAGGTGACCAGAGGCGTACTGCGTGTCACTGGTGGGGAATCAACCATCTCGACGCGACTTCTCTTGGTTGTTCGTGACCTGCGAGGGGTACGTACAGGGTCTCGAGGGGTACGTACGGGCTCATCGATGAGGCGCTCAGTCTTGTCGATGCGTGGAAGCTCTTTGATGGTTGCTGTCGATGTTGACTCGGCAAGGCGAGTGACGAACCTGGAAGGAATGACCACTTCAGGTTGACTCTTTGACGGCGACGACAGTCGTACCAAACCTTTGTGCCGAGCTAAAGCATCGATGAACACAACGAGAATGATTTGGAAACCCAAGTACACCAACATGAAGGGGGACCCTGTTCCCTCGCCACGGTCAAACATGGTGGAGAAGTCAGAGAACGGCATTGTTGCCTGGTTGAAGAGACTATGGACAACATGCAAAGCGATAGAGGCCTCTATTCCACCAGTACGATAGGTCAGCCACCACAAGGCTAATCCAAAACCGAGATAGTTGAGGTTGATCCATAGGTCTTGCGAATTGTGGAGCACCATGAAAAGAAGGCTAGAACCTAGTGCCGCGAACAGCAGAGCAAACCATCGATGGGGTACTAGTGAAGCGATGATCCGGGGAATGAGGGCACGGGACTGAAGTTCTTCACCAGCGGCTTGCAGCGGGGAGGTGACCAGGATGATCACAGCCATCATCACGGTGTAATCCTTGAGCTCCATGTCATCGAAACCGAATTGGGCTGCACCAAGAATAGCGAACTGCCCGATGGTTAACACGATGTACCCTAGGAAGCAGATTCCGAAAGTGTAGAAGAACCACTTCCAGCGCATCCGCCCCACCACCGAGACCAGCCACCCAAAACCTTGGCGGAAGAACAGGACACTCACCAATGTACACACTAAAAGTTGCGCACCCAACATGAGGTTGTTCGACAAGAATGATATCGGAGTCGTTGCACGGGGAGAATCAAAGACTTCCGGATCAACACTGACGATCACAGCCCACGAGATGATGATGAGCAAGATGGTAATCCCTGCGTACGCTGCGAAAGCAACCAATCCCCACCACCAAGGTTTTGCCGGTGTCTGATAGAAACGGCTGTGGTCTTTGAGCTCTATAGGGTGATGAACATGGGTGGCGTCAAACTGGGGTGCGACTTCCGTGGTGGGTGTTGGGTCGTCATCAATGTCTGTGAAGATTCCCCGCCTGGGGACATACTCTCGAGGGGCCAGTGGTTCACTGTGCCGAGGCCCTGGGCGCCGACCAGGTGATGGTTCTGGTGACGTGTGGGTTTCGCGGTGTCGAGATGGTGGTTCCCGCCTGCGGCGTACCTGTTCATCACGACGTGGTGCCAGACCTTCATCAAGGTCGCGAAGATAGGACGGCAATCTCGTTTCTCCGTTATTCGTACCCCTCGACTGTGACATGGTTCAATTATCCCGCGAACAGTGCAGACACTGCTACTTGTCTTTGTTGGTGGGCTCACTGGGGGTACTATCTCCTCGATCGTCCTCCGGTTGAGATGAGGGCTGGTTTTCGGGAAGATCCTCCCAGCGCCTCGCCCGCTCTGCTGTGAGAAGACCACCAGTGGGATGGTGGGCTAGAGGGAATTCGGCACTTAATGATGGGTCCATTGCTGGGAGCCCTGCACTGTTGAATCCTTGGGAAATCGACGAGGGTACACCAGCTTCATAGTGATAGGCCCAAGCTGGGAGCAGCTCACGGAACGTGGTGTGCAGACGGGGAAGATCATCCTCTGTGGCTATCGTGGTCGTCGACTCCCCCACGGGTGTCACGAAACTTTTTGGTTTCACGACGACTGGGAGCGCTGAGGCGGGGGCAGATAGCCGTACAAGCCCTCGACGACGAGCCAGATAGTCGATGAGGAACAACAAGGCGACTTGGAGCCCCATCGATACGAGCATGGAGGAATCACCAGCTCCACTGGAACGATCGAAAATGTCTGAAAAGTCGGAGAACGGAAGGGTCCATTCAGCGAAAAGATTATTGACAATGTGGAAGGCGATACTGGCTTCTAAACCACCAGTACGATAGACCAACCACCACGCCATGAAACCAAACACCACATAAAAAATGTTGAGCCAGATGTCTGTGGAACCATGCAGGAGGGTGAAAACTGCGGTTGTGACAAGGGCAGACACCCACAGTCCCAGGACTCTGTGTGGTACGAGGGCCGCTAGTATCCGACCCAGGAACCCTCGTATCACGATTTCTTCTGCCGCTGCTTGGAAGGGGGTGGTCAGTATGATGGTGGCAATCATGAACCAGGTATAGGGCTGCATCTGTAACTCTTGAATCGCGGCTTGGCCGTCAGCGAGAACAAAAAACTCTAGGGCAGTAATGACAATGTACCCCAAGACGAGTACACCAGTAACGAGGGCCAACCAACGCCACCGCATCCGCCCGACCACAGACATTAACCAACCGAATCCTTGCTTATAGAACACCCACGAGAAAAGAATCGCCACGGGAATACATACGGCTAGGAGGATGTTATTGGCCAGAAACATTCCTGGGGTGGTGGACATCACACCGGTTTCCATGTACTGGATTACTATGTCCCACATCCCAGGTTCAAGGAAGAAGTGAACCATTTCGACGATAAAGCTGACGACGAATAGAGCCGCGACAGCAGCCACGAGTGCGATCGGTGCCCACCACCAAGGCCTGGCAGGAACCTGAAAGAAGCGCATGTAGTCTTTCAGAGCACTCGGGTGAAACAGTTTTGGTTGCACCTGAAGCTGCCCAGGCATGGGTTGCACCCAAGGCTGCAAGGGTTCCATCTGTGCTGGTGCCAGGGGAGCTTCTTGGTTTTCGAAGTCAGCGCTTTGCACAGGCTGAGTCTCACCAGTGAGTTCTGTCATGGGCTCTAGTCTTTCACATACTTAAGCGCTATAGATCTGGTGTACCTCATGGTGGATCATTTCCACTGGGGGAGCAGTGCTTGGCGCGACGCGGGGACAACGGGAGCGGTGCTCACTATGGAGGAACTACAATGGACCCATGAGTAGACGACCCTCGCAAAAATCTGGTGGCATTCGTGATTGGAAGAACTGGGTCTCTTTGGGTGCCCGCCTCATTCTTGGGGTTGTCCTACTGGTGGCAGGGATCTCCAAGGTCACTAACCTTGCAGCGTCAGTCCATGCTACGAATGCGTACGAGATCCTTCCGTTCCATTTGGTGAAAATTGTCGGAAACGGGTTGCCTTTCATTGAGATTGGTGTGGGGTTCATGCTCATCATAGGATTCTTCACCCGCGCCATGGGGCTCATCGGGGCGCTTTTGATGCTCGCATTCGTCATAGCTATTGCGAGTGTGTGGGTACGTGGGATCGCCATTGATTGCGGATGCTTTGGCGATGGTGGGTCTATCGATCATGACAAGGCGATGGCCGCGTACCCCTGGGAGATTGCTCGGGATCTCGGCCTCATGGCCTGCGGGATCTGGCTCGCCCTCCGCCGGACGTACTTCCTCGCCGTAGATTCGTGGCTATTCCGCCCCGTTGAAGAGATCCTCGCTCGTCAGGACACCCACCGACGACGCTAAAGGCATCCACCATCACCAGACTCCACAACCGTGGTTAACCCAGTATCTGGATTCTGCGACTTCGCGCAGAATGACGGAGTTTGGGGAGTGACAACGCAACGATCATGTGAGCACACCGTCAAGCAGTCACGGACGAATGACCCACCTATGTCACCCTGCGCGAAGTCGCAGGGTCCAGATATCACACTGACCACCAATGGGAGTCTGCTCAATGCATCCGCCATCAACAGACTCCACAACCGTGGACCATCGTATGACTGGATTCCGCGAGTCGCTTCGCTCCGCGGAATGACCGGGTGGGTGGGGAACCCAGAATGACGTGGCTGATGTCCGACTCAGCGGTGGTGCGAAGCAGCAAACTCACTGACCCCGTCACCCTGCGGAACGAAGTGACTCGCAGGGTCCAGATATCACACTGACCACCAGTGGGAGGCTGTTAATGTGACTGTCTCAGCGGTGGTGCGAAGCGGCAATCACCTTGAGCATACGGATGTTGATACCGATCAGACGGAAGAGCTGAACGAAGACGTTCTTGCGCCCTCGTAGAGTCTTCTTGGTGGGTAGTGGGGCTGCGGCAATACGCTGCGCGATCCCAGCATCAAATTCTGCAATTTCTTTCATGATACAACTCTCATTCTGGGATCATCCACCACAGGATGCGTGCCTTGGCTTTGTGGAGGAAGAGGATGTGCAGCAGGTGTTTCATCCAGTGGCCCGCGAGCCCAATCTCACCCGAGGTACCTTTCTTGTTGCGCCCCGTCTCTGGATATTCCTGCCAGTCAGGAACCACCGGATGCATGGTCATCGAGGCAGCAGAACCCTTGAACAACCCCATCCCTGCTGAAGCGATACAAGCAGCACCCATCTTGGTCATGGGTGACTGATAGGGGGCATGGTCTTTACCCTTGATGCGATCCACAATCGTCAACACCACCGTCTTGGCGATAATCCCTGAGGGCATCCCTGTCCGCGGCGGTGCCGGGGTGATGACCGTACCATTCGGGGAGGTACGAGGAACCGAAATCTGATGGGGTGGTGCGAAGGCGATGCCAGCGGCAAAAATATTGTCGTACGCCGGGGACTGGTAGGTCTTCGGCCAGTCGTCAGCCGTCCAATTCTCATAGGCCCCCGCACCATAGTTGGCGTCCACCTTCATGAACCCGGCCGGGTTGAACACCTGGTCGGTGATCTCTTTACCTTTTTTGTCGTACGCTTTCATGTCTGCGCCCTTGAACGGCGGCAGCAACATGGCGAAGTCGAAGGACTGCTCGTGAGTTGACCCATCGAGTTGCTCATAGTGAATGACGCCAGGTTCGATCTTGGTGCAGTGAGCACCCACGATCGCTTTCACGTCACGCTCACGGTAGAGAGACTCTGTCCACAACTGCGAGGTGGTTTGGAAGCCCTGCTGAGCGAAAATCATTCCACCCACACCGAAATCACCGAGTTCAGCCTCATTCGTCAAGTACGTCAGCTCCGCATTGTCGCGTACGCCATTCTCTCGAAGAACATGTTCGAGGTTGAACGTATATTCGAAAGCCGCACCTTCACACGTACACGTACCATGACCTGTTCCGACAACGAACTGGAGTTTCTCACCGTTCTTGCAGCGCTCAATAGCAGCCGCCAGGTGTTCGTTGGCTTCGTGGGCATGGGAGGCCGTACACACCGAAACAGTGTTCCCGCCGTCCGGGCCTAACCCTTCCGTAGCAGCGAAGTTGAGTTTCGGGCCCGTGGCATTGATGAGATAGTCGTACTCGATCTCTTCCCTCTGGCCTTTAGTTTCTTCCCTCGTTGACTCCATCACGACGTACGCAGATTCGTGGTTCTTGTCCCCTTCGGGATGGATCTCTGTGGCGAGCCCCTGGTGGAACTCGATCTTCTTTCGCTGATAGAGCGGAGCTAGAGGAAAGAGAACTTTTTCTTGTTTCATCTTGCCCACACCCACCCAGATATTGGAAGGAATCCAGTTCCATTGTGAGTTGGGTGAGACAACAATCACCTCGTGTTTTTTGCCGAGGATTCTTTTGGCATGCAGTGCAGCAGTGTGACCTGCCACCCCTGCGCCAAGGATTAGTACGCGCGCCATGGCTTCACCTGCTTCGCTAGTGTCATGAGGCAAACGTACACCCACCACCGCACGTACACAACCAAAAACTTGCTGGGTGGACAAGCTAGCCACAGAATACCCCCTGGGGTATACTAGTCGCCATGTCTCAACACCGATATGTCGTCGTGGGCGGGGTGGCTGGCGGGATGTCTGCCGCTGCTCGACTGAGAAGACTAGACGAATCCGCATCCATCATCGTGCTCGAACGCGGGGACTACGTCTCCTTCGCGAACTGCGGATTGCCGTACTATGTCAGCGGCGAGATCACCGATGATCAGTCACTGCTCCTCCAAACCCCGGCGTCATTGAAAGCATCCCTGAATCTGGATGTACGCGTAGGTACGGAGGTCGATGGGCTCGATCCCACGGCACGCACCGTGAATGTGTCTGGGGCGGGGGGCCAAGAAACCCTCACCTACGACACACTCATCCTCTCACCGGGTGCTGTCGCGTCACGCCCACCCATTGATGGGCTCGACCACGAGGCAGTCCATACCCTGCGCACAGTTGATGACGCCCGAGTCCTTGAAAGAGCCGCTGGATTGGGTGGTACGGCTGTCGTACTTGGGGCAGGATTTATCGGGTTGGAGGCTGCTGAGGCTCTTTGTCATCGTGGCCTAGAGGTCACGGTGGTGGAGTACGCTGCGCACGTCCTTCCCCCGCTCGAGAAAGAATTAGCGTGGTTGGTCAGCCAAGAGATGATCGCCATGGGGATGACTGTCCGCGAATCATTGGGCGCTACGAAGATCAAGGATGCTGCTGGGAGAGCCGTGGTTGAACTCAGCGACGGGCAGTCCATCACGGCTGACATTGTCGTACTGGCCGCTGGTGCAAGCCCTGACACTGCCCTGTTTGAGAAAGCGGGAGTGACCTGCGAACGCGGGTTCATCGTGGTGGATTCTCACGGGAAGACCAACCTTGACGACATCTATGCCGTGGGTGACGCGACCCTCAGCCAGGACGCCATCACGACTAAGGCTCGGCCCAACCAGCTCGCTGGGCCCGCTAATCGCGCTGGTCGTCTCGTGGCGGACGGACTCGGATTGCCCGTGGAGGTATCACCACGAGTCATCCCGTCTGCTGGCGGAACAGCGATCGTACGTCTAGGGAAACTCACAGCTGCCATGACCGGTGCGAATCGTTCCGCTCTCGATGAAGCAGGGGTCTCGTACACCACGATCCACACCCATCCGGCCAATCATGCTGGTTATTTTCCAGGATCCACGCAGATGCATCTCATCGTTCACATGGACCCAGATACTGGGCGCATCCTCGGGGCTCAAGGCGTGGGCGAACAGGGTGTCGACAAGCGCATTGATATTCTCGCCACGGCGATACGTGCGGGTTTGACAGCTGACAGTCTCATTGATCTTGATCTGTGTTATTCGCCACCCTACGGTTCGGCCAAGGACCCGGTGTCGATGATCGGGTACGTGGCCGACAATGTTCTCAGTGGCCAAACGAAGTTGTGGCAACCCGAGCAGTTGGAGTGGGCGCGGACGTCAGCGTTCATCCTGGACGGCCGTACTGCGAAAGAGTTCGCGACAGGACATCTGCCCGAAGCGGTGAACATCCCCCATGTTGAGTTACGTGATCGCCTTGATGAGGTACGCCAGCTCGCTGCTGGACGTCCTATCGCTGTCATGTGTCAGTCGGGGGTACGTTCATACATCGCTCATCGAATCCTGGTTGCCCACGGATTCGACTCTCAAAGCCTCTCAGGTGGAATGCTCACGCTGAGATCGTGGTTGGGCCAGGAAGCTTCCTCTACCCTGACCACTTAAGACACCATCGAAAGGAATCCTCATGTGTCGACCAGTTCCCTGCCATGTGTGCGGAAAAACCACCTGGGCTGGCTGCGGCCAGCACATCGCTAGTGTGAAGGCGACCGTACCCACTGATCAGTGGTGTGGTGGCAAGCACACCGAGGAAGAGATCGCCGCTGCGAAACCCGAGGGCTTCTTCTCGCGGATGTTCAACCGCTAGTTAGGCTAAGGCGGCAATGATGCGATCGTGGACTGTGTCGACATCACCGATGCCGTCCACGTCCTTCAGCAACTCGCGCTCGCGATAGTACGCCAGTAATGGCGCTGTTTCGCGGGTGTACACCTCAATGCGGTGGCGCATCGTTTCTTCAGTGTCGTCCGTACGCCCCTCAATGGTGGCCCTCTTCTTCATGCGGTACGCGAGGGTCTCGGCATCCACAATGAGGCTGATCACTGCGTCAAGTGCGATCTGAAGATTACCCATAATCGTATCCAGCCCATGGGCTTGGTGAATCGTACGCGGGAACCCATCAAGAAGGAACCCTGATGCACAATCAGGTTGTGCGAGACGATCCTCGACCAAAGCTTCAACAATGCAGTCGGGTACGAGATCGCCAGCGTCAATGATCTTCTTGACCTTGATACCTAGCTTTGTTTCGTGGGCGATATTCCAACGAAAGACGGCACCAGTTGAGATTTCCGGGATCCCCAGTTCTTCAGCAACTTTCGTACCCTGGGTTCCTTTACCAGCCCCCGGAGGGCCCATGATCAACAGCCTCACTGATCGTGTCCTTTCCTGATGAGGTCACTGTGCACAACTCTACTCTTGTGGACTCACCCCACGGAACCCGGGGTGAAGGATTCGAGACATCCACGTGTCGGCTTCCTCAAAGTCCACGTCGCGTACTGACTCTTTGACGCTCTGGGCCACCTGGTCAGCGCGAGCATACGAACCCAAGAAAACCACATCGCGGCAGGTACGGTGAAGACCCATGAGGGCTTCCTGGAGGCGGCGCTCAGCCACATGCCCCTCGGCATCAATAGAGAAATGGTAGTTGCCCATCTTGTCTTTGGCAGGCCGGGACTCGATGCGGCACAAGTTGATCCCGCGCAGAGAGAACTGGTCAAGAACCTCCATCAACCCACCAGGATGGTCATCATTGAGATAGACCACCAAACTTGTCTTATCGTGGCCGCAAGGTTCCTCAGGAGTGAAAGGGCGCGAGACGAGGATGAAGCGGGTCACAGCGTTCGGGTTGTCCGCAATCCCAGAAGCGGCAGCGGTGAGCCCATAGAGTTCACCAGCGCCCGTTGAACAGATCGCTGCGTCGTACGAGGAATCCTTGTGAGAGACCTCCTGCGCTGCGGCGGCCGTGGAGCCTTTCTCGGTGATCTCCGCTTGTGGGAGTTTCTCGGCCAGCCAGTGGCGTACTTGCGCAGCGGCATGAGGATGGGTGATGACGTGGCGTACGTCTGCTAGCTGGGTACCTGGGCGTACGTACAACCCGAAGACCACAGGCAGGAGAACCTCGGCTCTGATCTGGAGGGGGTCACCATTCGAGATCGAATCACTGGTAGCCGTGACAACCCCTTCGACCGAGTTCTCGATCGGAACCATACCAGCGCTCACCTGACCTGCTCTCACAGCGTCCAGGCACTCGCCAACCGATGAGTACGCCTGCGTGGTGTCGTCGAGGTTCAATGAGATTAAGGCTTCATGGGTGAAGGTCCCCTCAGGACCCAAGTATCCGAGCATCCCCCCACCTTACCGGATATCTGTGACAGTCGTGACCCATGATTGTCATTCTGCAGCTGGTGGTAAGTTATGCGAGCAATAGTTCCTTGCTTGATTCCAAAATTGAAGTACGAAGATCCCATACCACTGTTTCAATGACTTCCATGCCCACGAGTTCAAGTCCAATGAACATTGATCTTGCTTTCTGAGTTGCCCGGTCCAAAGAGTCAGAATCAATAGTAATAACGAGCTCTGTGGCACCAGTGATACCACTACCGATGGCAGGACAATTGCCTGTGTACCGATCAAGAAGAGCGTCTGTTTCTTCTTCGGTCATCTGCTGGAAGTCGCATCCGAGGATTGCCGTTGCATTGTATTCCATGTCGATTCCTATCTTTTCCGTGCAGGCCACTGAAAACCCGCTCTCTTCAAATGCGCCAGAGAGTTGCGAAACGCTCTCCAATCGCTAGTGCTTCCACTGAAAGTAGTAATGCGTACGCCATCTAGATAGATCACCGGGTGACCCTTCTTCTTAATGATAACGGTAAATCCCTGCTTCTCAGCTTCTTTCAATAGTTCCTTGGTGTCTTTATCCATTATCCAACCCCCTCGTGTGAAGTGCCAAGATAGCACCAAGCCTAATAACCTGCGTTATATCACCATTCACCCTCACAGAATTTGCCTGGCTGATGGTGAGCACACCACCTCGCATCATGGCAAGCACCTGGCTCTTTCACGGGCTTGTCTATCAACTCTCATACCAAGACAATGGTCAATCCAATCAAGAAAGGGTCACAGAAATTAGTTTCTGTGGATAATTTCTACTCCTGTACACAGTTAACAGTCGTGATGACCGTTAACTGTGTACGCGAGAAGAATTTCAGGGACAGAGGACGTGGGGGCTCTCCGTACTCAAGATGGCGGGGAAAGCCGTGCGTGGAAAGACTCGGTTGCTCGCAGTGTTGCTTGGGTACGCTGGCGCACCTCACCTAACTGATTGAGTGTCTCGTACTCGATTCCCAAGATTCCCACACCAGGGCGCGACTGTGAACGCCGTTTCGAAGTGATCCGTCCTTGGAGGTGGAGTATGTCCCCTGGTCGTGTGGCGGTCGGCCACTCGAGGGTGACCCCCAGTCCGATCGTGTCAGTGAAACCAGCATCACACAAGAGTTTCATGGTGAGAGCTGCGGTGAGCCATCCTGAGGCTGACAATCCCTCGAAGGCTGTTTCTCGTGCGGTGGCTTCATCAAGGTGTCCCGGTTGGGGATCATAGGTACGAGCGAACTCGATGATCTCTTCTGAGGTCACCTCGATTGGGGTCTCAGAGCCGAAAGTGTCACCAGCAGTGATGGCATCCAACCAGTCAAACTCAGTCATGAGTCCATCGTACTGTGCTCACCCATGGTCCTGAGTCGTTGTGTCCACGTACCTCACCTTGGGCAAGCTAGGCTATCGACCATGGATGTTGAGGTGGCCGCGTGGCTAGTATCGGATGATGCTCACGATGCCATAGAGCTCGCTGAGAGTTTCGATGACCCTTCATCCCTGCAAGCTGCCACGGCACTTCGGCGCACTCTGCCGAGTGAGAAGGCATCAGCGGTTGCTGATCTGGTTGCTTGTCGACGACGCGGGGTACGTAAGTTAGGGGACCTGGCGGGGTCGCTCTTCTTGACCCGTGACTCTCTCGAGCAAGCAACCCGGTGGGAGGTAGCGCAGTGGAGGGCCGGGCGGCTGGTTGACTGTGGGGTGCGTGCGCTTACCGATGCCGGATGTGGGGTGGGCATCGACTCTTTGGGTTTTCTCAGTGCTGGAGGGAACGTTGTGGGGTTTGAACGCGATCCCATCCTCGCCATTTTCGCTGAAGCAAATCTCCGACATCACACCCGAACCACGAGCATCACCATGGCCTGTGTGGATTCTGGACCCTGCGACCTCGCGCAGGGTGACGGACGTGTGGGTGCCCACAGTGACGATGTGGCTCCATCCTATGAGGTACGAACAACGGACCTCACCATGTCTACCGACTGGATTCCCACCGAGGACCATCACGCACTCTTCCTTGACCCGGCGCGACGTACTGCCCGAGGACGGTCCTGGGATGTAGATGACCTCAGCCCGTCCTGGTCTTTCGTCGAGTCACTACTCCCCCAGGTGCCGGGTGGACTCGTCGTCAAACTTGCCCCCGGGTTCCCTCGACACCTCCTACCCCAGGACTCTCAGGTCACCTGGGTCTCCCATCGAGGTACGCTGGTTGAAACCACACTCTGGTCGGGCTTTAACGAGGATGGCCGACGTGAAGTGGTTGTACTCACCAGTGACTTACCCGGCATGACTGTCCGCGCGTTTAGTCTCTTCGTTGGCGGCGGCACACTTCCCTCTCCTGGGGCGATCGGCGAGTTCGTCTATGAACCTGATGCGGCAGTTATCCGGGCTGGAGGGATCGCTGAGGTTGCCCGAATGACCGACTCTCACCTGATCGCAGCAGGCATTGCTTACCTCAGTGGAGATCGACTCGTTCGTACTCCTTTCGCAACACCTTTCCAGGTTCACGAAACCTTCGACTACACCGAGAAAAACCTTAAAGAGTGGGTACGCACCCATCAGATTGGTACCCTCGAGATTAAGGTACGCGGACTCGATATCGACCCTGCCGTACTTCGCCGAAAACTCAAGCTCTCCGGGCTTCACTCCGCCACGATTATCCTCACTCCCACCACGCAGCGAACCCAAGCTCTTGTTGTCAGCCGAGTGGAATCAGGCGAAGCGGTGTAGCGAGAACTGCCATGGCACGACCTCAAGGAGTATACGCATCGATTCCGCAGCGGTCTGCTGCTCTGGCAAGATGGGTGTCGAATGTCCATAGCCCTGCACCTACGAGCTTGCAGGAGATGAGAAGGTGGGTATCAACGCATCCGATACCTTCCCCAGCTATGTCATAGCGCTCCACAAACCGAAGATACTCTTCCATCGTTGCTGCTGGCAGCGTTTCTAACCCAGCGATGTCATGGAGCACCAGGAGGTGGTGTGCCGACATACTCAAAGCCAATTCTTCAATGACCAGCTCGTGACTGGCAACAAGCCCCTGCGTGAGTAAATCAACCAGGGATTCTTGTTCCTGACGGAAATGCTCACTCCACACAGAAGTGTCTACGAGCACACCTCGCATCATCTGTTCCTGAGAGGCGTAACAAATTCAGGAATGGATCCTCCCAAGGCAGCCAAACGCTTCGCTTTCTCTTGCCGAATGAACGCTTTCAATCCTATGCTGAACAGTTCTGAGGTTTTCGCTGCTGGGGCCAATCGTTGCGCTTCACTCATCAACGCATCATCGACAGTGACAGTCGTACGCATCAAGCCTCCCTTCGTCACTATTTTCGTCATCATTGATGTTAAGTTCGATGTTACCATACGACTCCTCTCTAGACATAACTATGGGAGTTTCACTGACGAGATTGCTGGAAGGTGCATACCTTGTGGATAACATCTTTCAGGTCCACGCAACCTGTGGGCAGGAAGTGGCCAAAACCCTCACCTATGTCATGGTGAGGATGTGGTCGCAGCGCGCAGCGACCGACTCATCGTGGGAGATCACCAGGATCGGACGACGTTTCACCCCTGCAAACAGCTCATCCATGAGTACGTCAGCAGTTTCACGATCCAGGTGCTCGGTGGGTTCATCGAGAATCAACAATCGATAGTTCCCCACAAACAACCGCGCCAGCGCTAAGCGTCGAGCCTCACCTCCAGACAATCCCACCCCCATTTCACCGGTTTGTCGATCCAAGGAGAGATCCAACCCTGCCTCATCTAGTGCCGCTCGTACCTCATCATCGGTCGCATTCTTGTTCCCGATACGTACGTTCTCCGCTATCGACGTCGAGAAAATATGGGCGTCCTGAGCCAAATAGCCAACCCGGCCCTGCGTGACCAACTCACCATCCACCGGTGGAATGAGTCCCATGATCGTGGCAGCCAAGGTGGTCTTCCCCACACCCGAAGGCCCCATGACACCGACGGCCTGCCCTGGCGCTACTCCAAGATCTAAACCTTGAGCAACCGAGGAATACCCTGGCCACCCGATCGACAGATTCTTCGCTACGAGTGTCGGGGCCTCCTCGGCTTCCCGAACCTCCACATCGCCGATCCCTATCGGTGTAGCATCGATGATCGCCGTGACACGGTTCAGGGATGCTCTCGCCCTCGTCCACGTCTGTGCAGCTTGAGCGAAGTTTGCGAACACCTCATGAAGGGCCAGCGGTACGAGCACCATGACCGCCAACATCGTACGAACCAATGACCCATCAACCACCGCTTGTGCGCCAATAACCAGGCCGCCGATGATACCGATACCCGAGGCCAACACCTGCAATCCTGCACCGATCCCTTTCGCCCAGGCCGATCTTTCCTCAACAGCAACCAGGGCCTGATCAACCGCGTCCAAGCGGCGGATGGATTCATCGCGCGCGCCATAAGCGGCCAAATCGAGGGCATTACGGGACAGATCATGAACAACCATGCCCAGTTCTCCGCGCAAGGGTACAGCCCGAGCATCATCACGCTGGGACACGCGCTGAGTAAGCCATGGTACGAGCAGCCCGCCAACAATGGCCGACACCAGCACTGCCAGAGCCACACCAGGAGAATAGATGGCCAGTATCACACACACCCCGAGAACTACCACACCAGCGGAGAGGAAGGGTTGCACGATGCGTACGATCACATCCTCGATCGCATTCACATCCGCGACTACTCGTACCAACAAATCCCCTTGCTTACGGCCCAGGAGGGTCGTCTTCGCTAGGGCCTGATAGGTTTTGAGCCGCAATGCTGACTGCATCGACAAAGCAATCTCATGACCCACCAAACGTTCAAGATAACGGAAGACACCACGGGTGATACCGAAGAAGCGCACACCAACCGCTGCAACAGCGAGAGCCTGGAACCCGGGTTCCGTGGCCGCTTTCGACAATAGCCACGCAGACGTCCCCATCAGTGCAATGGTTGCCGCTGAGGCGGCAGCGCTCAACAACACAGCGAGAGCGAGTCGCGCTTTTGCATTTGGTACGGCATTCAGCAAGCGGTAGACGAGCCGGAGCAGCGGTGAGCGGGTCTGAAGAAGCTTGGGTACGGGTTTGGCTTCCCCATCCAACTCCGGTGACTTCTCCGGGGTCGATGGGCTGGATTCTGGGGGTGGGTTATCGGTCATCTCACCTGGCGTCTGGGGGGTTTCCACGTCACTTTCTGAACTATTGCCCTGGTCCGATTGCTCGGGAGCCGCATCACTCTCGGCGGGCGTATCATCGGTGGCATCGCCCGCGACGACTCCACCATCAGGCACCTCGTCAAGAGACATGGGTGCAGGAACCATCACCGCCTGGGTCACTTCGACCACACGATCCGCGGTTTCGAGGACGGCTTCGCGATGGGACACCACGAGAGCTGTCGCTCCTGATTCACGCAAACCTAGGAGCACCTGGGCTTCAGTATCAGCATCCAAACCTGCTGTGGGTTCATCCAAGATCAGCAAGCGAGCATCGCCATAGTGGATGCGGGCAAGGGCACGAGCAATCCCGACGCGACGACGCTCCCCGACCGAGAGTCCTTCGCCTTCCTCGCCAACCTCCCTCGTTGGGTCCAAGTTGCCAGCACCAGCTGAGTCGAGTGCTTGGCGTACTTGCTCATCGCTGGCTTCGCGGCAACCGAGTCTGACATTGTCAGCAATAGTGCCATCGAGCATGCCAGGGATTTGGGGGACGTACGCGATGGTCGCACGCCAGCGTTCCCAATCGATGTGGTCAGCGTCAACACCACCAAGAACAAGGGTGGGCTCAGCGCACCCGTGAGGATCAGGGGTGAGGAAGCCGAGAAGGCAGTGAAGGATCGTGGTCTTCCCTGCACCGGATCTTCCCGCTAGGGCGACCACCTCACCAGGATTCAACTCGAAAGCCCCTGATGTAACGAGAGTATCCGTACCGGGATAGGAGTAGGCGAGATGGCTGGCTTTGATGGAGGGAGGGTACGTGCTACCGTCACCTAGAACCTGGGTGACGCCACCGTCCTCCGTCAGTCGTCCACCACCGTCGTCACCGGCCTGGCTGACACCACCCTCGTCCTCCGTCATTCTGCGGAGCCCGCCAGGGCGACTCGCAGAATCCATAGTCGGATCAACCGAAGAGTTTTCGGCCTTGGGGGCACCCGCTCGATCAATCTCACGGAACGCCTCCTCAGCGGCAGCCAAACCGTGGGCAGAATCATGGTAGTGAACACCCACTTGGCGGAGAGGCAGGTAAGCTTCGGGAGCCAAAATGAGCACGAATAGCGCGACCGAGAACTCCATCCCACCATTGTTGAGACGCGTACCTATCGTCACAGCGATCACCGCAACAGCGAGTGTAGCGAAAAGTTCGAGCGAGAAAGCGGAGAGAAAGGCCCACCTGAGGATCCCGAGGGTTTCTCGACGGTTCGCGTGTTCCGTACGCTTCAATCCTTGTGCTTGTGCCTTGGCTCGCCCAAAGACCTGCAAGGTCGGTAGGCCTGCAATGAGGTCAGCGAAATGGCTGGCGAGGCGAGCCTGGAAAGCCCACCGGGTGGCGATCCTCTTCTCAGTGTTTTTCCCAATGAGCATCATGAGTAAGGGAATGAACGGGATCGTGGCAGCGATGATGACACCCGAGAGGAGGTCCTGGGTGAGGACGGCCACCAGCAAGATGAGCGGTACGGTCACCGCGAGCAACAACTGCGGGAGGTATTTCGAGAAGTACCCGTCGAGAGCATCAAGGCCTCCAGTGACAAGGTTGACCAAACTGGAGGAGGAGGATGTTTGATGGGCAGGATGGGTCAAGCGAGCAGCCAAGATGTCTCTGCGGAGCTGGGACTTCACAGCAGCGGACGTACGCTGCGCCAACCATGCCGACAACCACGACAAGAGGGCACGCCCTGCTAACACGAGCCCTAGGAGTACGGCGGCCAGCCATACTCCATCAAAGGAATGCTTTCCCTCATCAGTGAAGGAAAACACATCGGTGACTGAGGTGGAGATGAGGTGCGCTTGGAAGAGGATCAGGACAGCGGTGAGGCACCCCACTACGACGCCAGAGATGAGGTACCCTTTCGTGGCCGAGGCCCGCGAGATCAACCGAGGGTCAATAGGTCCACCTGTGCGAGGTTTGTCTGGTGTTGCTTTACCGGGTGTTGCGGTCGTCGCAGTCTTCGCAGTTGGGGTCTCGTCTGCCATGGCGCCCTTCAGTAATAATCGCTTGTCAGAGAATATCACGCAGCACGCAACCACTTGGACGACCACCACGCAACCACTTGGACGACCACCATGTCACCCCGCGGAACGAAGACCGCCAGCTCTGTCACCCTGCGGAGCCCGCTAGGGCGACTCGCAGGGTCCAGATATCATACTGACCATGGTGGGGACCGTCGGTGATACATGATCACCCACAGACTCTTCTTCAAGGGAAACCACTAGTCTGGATTCCGCGAGTCGCTTCGCTCCGCGGAATGACATTTGAGAGTCACGTACCGACCGCTACTGTCTGAGGACGAAAGTCCAGAAACGTCGCGTAGTGACCGCTTGCGCACTGGTCACTCTACTCCTCGCACTGATCCGGTGAGGTTTGCACAATGAGCCACAACGCAACGATCTTGCGAGCACGCCACCAAGGGGTTGCGGACACGGAATGACCAGCTCTGTCACCCTGCGGAGCCCGCTAGGGCGACTCGCAGGGCCCAGATATCACACTGGCCATGTGTGGGGACCGTCGGTGATACATGATCACCCACAGACTCTCATGCGGGGAACTCGTTAGTCTGGATTCCGCGAGTCGCTTCGCTCCGCGGAATGACATTGTGAGCCACGTATCGACCGCAACTGTCTGAGGACGAAAGTCCAGAAACGTCGCGTAGTGACTGCTTGTGCACTGATTGCTTTACTCCGTGTACTGATCCGGTGAGGTTCCCTACGATGAGTCACAACGCAACGATCCTGTGAGTACGCGGCCCAACGGTCACAGACACGGAGTAAGCAGCACCGTCACCCTGAATGGCACCACTTGAGATGCATACGATGAGTCACAACATAACGACAGCCCATGACTACCGTTGAGTAGTTGCGGCCAATAAGTGAGCCACAAAAAAGTACGGGGCCGCATTCACGGCCCCGTACTTGAATAGTAGTAGTAATGATCAGTTCTTGGTGTTGACTGTCAAAGCAGGAATACTCACCGTGTTCAGGCGACGCCTGAAGACGAAGAAGTAGCTCCATGCTGTGTAGGCCAAGACCACAGGAACCATGATCGCAGCAACAATAGTCATCAAGGTCAAGGTTGTCCCTGATGCAGCAGCTGTGGTCCAGTCAAGACCTGTACCCAAATCGTATCCTTGCACAACGGCATCGACATTGGTTTTAAGGTGAGCAAACCCAAGGGTCTTGCCCATGTTGACGAAGACCATCACGATCAGCATAGCTGTCGCAATTGTCGTGCCAATGAAGGCCCATCCGTCACGCTTCTTGGAGTTCATGAACCACGCGAAGCAGAGACCCAGAACAGCTACGATGCCGACGACCCAGGAGATGATACTCCACAAGCCTTCAGCTCCTGCACTGTAGAAAGTGCCACCAATGCGGAGGTTGCCCAAGACTACGAAGACGAGCATGAGAACTGCCGCCACGAGGCCGAGGATGTTTCCAGCGCCTTGTGCACGATCATGCACTGCACCACGGGTCTTCAACGCTACGAAATATGCTCCGTGAGCGAGGAAGAGACCAACGAACAGCAATCCACCGATGAGGGCGAAGGGATTCAACAGCACATGGCCGAAGAGGAAGCCCCAGTCACCACCAGAAGTGGAGAAGTTTCCGAGCAGAGCAACAGCATCAACAACACCATCACTCGGTTCACCAAAGAATGGAACTTCTCCACCGCCAACGATGGCACCAGGAATCAGTGGCGCAGTGCCATAGGTCAAGGCGCCAGCGCCATAACCTGTGGGCAATTGTGCGGTAGGAATACCGATGAGGAACCAGGCGAAACCAACACCGAGCACGAGGGCAGGAATGAAGGAGCCAATAGCCATCACCCAATCCCAGGTGTACCTCCAGCGAGGTGCTTCCCTCTTGGAGCGATACTCAAAGGCAACACCACGGATGATGAGACCAACGAGGACCAAGAACAGTGGGAGATACAACCCAGAGAACAAGGTGGCATACCAGGCCGGGAAGGCCGCGAAGGTCGCACCACCAGCGGTGAGCAACCATACTTCGTTGCCATCCCAGTGAGGTCCAATGGTGTTGATGACCACGCGGCGAGCCTGATCGTCTTTACCTTTGTCACCCTTACCGAGGAAAGGAACCAACATAGCAACACCGAAGTCGAAGCCTTCAAGAATGAAGAATCCGATCCACAGCACTGCAACAAGAATCAACCAGAGAGGCTGAAGCGCACTAAATGTTGTAGCAAAAATAGTCATGATCTATGTCCTCTCTTAGTACGCGAAGGAGAGCTCTTCGCCCTCATCCTTGACGGAAACCTTGACATCGTCTGGAAGACCCATCTTGATGTACTTCAGCAACAAGCCGACCTCAACCACAGCCAAGAGGCCATAGATTGCGGTGTACAACACGACGGTAAACCACACGGAACCCGTGCCCAACGTATACGACGGGGATAGGGCTTGATAGGTGGGCAGTACGCCATTGACAATCCAGGGCTGACGAGCCATTTCGGTGAAGATCCATCCGAAAGAGTTCGCAATCAACGGCAGGACCGGCATAGCGATAGCGATGATTGTCCACAGTGGGTTGGCATTAGGCACCTTGCCTCCGCGAGTCACGAAGAGCAACAGAATACCCAGGAGGACAGCAATACAACCGATGCCCATCATCAAACGGAAACTCCAGAAAGCCACACCAGCGCTTGGCTTGGTCTGATAATCAGCTTCCACTTTGTTGCTGACGAGGGCTGTGATTTCAGCCTCCGTATAACCTAGTCCAGTAGCGACTGCAACGAGGGTATCCAAATCCACAGCCTCTGGACCTACTTCTGTACCAAGAAGATAAAGGAGAGCAGCCAGATCAGCTGGGTCGCCCTTCTTGGGGAAGGTGTTGATGGCATCACCAAGACCGGTAGAGGTCTCTTCTCCACAAGATGCAACAGCAGCACTACACCCTGCGTACGCTGTGCGCTGCAGGTCAGTGCCTTCTTTCCAGGCACCCTTTCCATCCGGGCCGCCCTTGCGATCCCAATGCTGGTATCCCTCAGTGCTGAACTGCTCAGCCTGAATCGTCTCCATGTCCTTAATAGTCTCAGTGCCATAGAGCCAGTTGACGAAGCCTGGGAACATCTTCACACCAGGAAGAACCTGGAATGCGACTTTTCCATCCGCAGGAATATCAGCGGGAGTCTTCAGACCCTCAGCAGCAGCCATCTTCATAGGCTGTGTAGCAACCATGGTCTTACCCAAGAAGTCACCAGTCACGACAGTGCAAGCACCAGCAATGATCAAAACCCATGCACCCATCTTGAGACCCTTGCGATAAGCAACAAGGTCACCCTTGGGGGCCTTCTCTTTCGTCTTCTTAATCAGAAGATAGAAGGCAATACCGGCCATGAAACCACCAGCAGTCACGAAGGACGCGGCGATCGTGTGAGGCCACTGGGTCAAGAACACTGGGTTCAAGATGACGTCGAGAAGATTAGTCAACTCTGCACGACGACCAGTGAACCTAGCACCTGTGGGGTTCTGCATCCACGCATTAGCTGCGACGATAAAGATTGAAGAAATGAAGGTTCCAGCAGCACCCAGCCAAATGGCGGTGAGGTGGGCCTTCTTGGACAAGCGATCCCACCCGAAGATCCAAATTCCGAGGAATGTGGATTCGAGGAAGAACGCGATAAGGGCTTCAAGGGCGAGAGGAGCACCGAAGATATCCCCGACGAAGCGAGAATACTCGGACCAGTTCATACCGAACTGGAACTCCTGCACGATACCCGTGACAACCCCCATGGCGAAGTTAATCAGGAACAAACGTCCGAAGAACTTCGTCAAACGCAAATAGGCATCATTGCCTGTTTTGTTCCAGATGGTCTGTAGCACCGCAGTCAACACACTCAATGCGATCGTGAGAGGCACGAACAAGAAGTGGTAGACCGTTGTGATGCCAAACTGCCACCTGGCAATGGTATCCGGACTCATAGGGGGAAACTTATCGGTTTCTGGGGGTTAATGCAATTTTTCTGTCTAAAAATATGAACAGGCTTGCTCAGAATTCGATCATCGTGTAATGGAGTCGTCAAGCACGATTATGGTCGGTATGGACCCCGCGAGTCGCGCATTCGCGCTCCGCGGGGTGACAGAGGAGAGGCACTCAGCAACGAATCATCGTGTCATGAGTTGATCAACCCACCCCGTCATGCTGCGCGCAACCCAACCCCGTCATTCTGCGGAGCGAAGCGACTCGCAGGGTGACAAACGTGGAGGCGCAAGGTGACGGACGTGGGGTGAGGCATTCCTACACAGGGTGACGTGGGGTGGTCACACCCAGAGCAGGGATATTGGTCACCGACAACCGACGACGGAAAACAAACATGTAACTCCACACGGTGTAAGCCAAGACGACCGGGACCAAACACAGTGCAGCAATCGTCATCAAGAACAGAGTATTCTCAGAAGAAGCAGCACTACGAATATCAATCAATTCCGGATTATCAAACCCCAGCCCTGGGTACATATGGCAAAACACCATCACCACCATCATGATCGTCGCTATGGTCGTACCTATAAAAGCCCAGCCATCACGTTTCACAAGATTCATGACCCAGGCAAACACAACACTGACCACTGCTAGTATCCCCACAATCCAAGCAACAACATTGATCCACGCAATCGTGACATAGGGACCAGTTGCACCATCATCGAGAGCCCACGGATAATCCACGACCCCCATCGGCCCGACACGCAGATTCCCCCAGATGACAAACACCAACAGCAACCCAGCGGCAAACAACCCCAAAGTTTTGGCGTACTGCTGGGCCCGATTGTGAACAACACCACGAGTTTTCATGGCCACAAAATGGGCCCCGTGGGTCAAGAACAGAAGGACAAACACTCCCCCACCAATGAGAGCCAACCCATCAGTGAGAATGATGGCAAACAGTTCGCCTTGGGAAATTCCCGGATAGACAAAGACAGCTAGTGAGTCGAAAGCTGCTGGTCCTGGGCCCACTGGAATACCGATGATGAACCAGGCGAAACCGACACCAAAAACCAAGGCAGGGATGAACGACCCCACCGCTAACAGCCAATCCCAGGTGTATCTCCACCTCAGCGACTCCCGCTTCGAGCGGTACTCCACAGCTACCCCACGAAGAATGAGGCCAATGAGAACAAGAAACAATGGGATGTACAATCCGGAAAACAAGGTGGCATACCACGATGGGAAGGCGGCAAACATCGCACCACCAGCAGTCAACAACCAGACTTCATTCCCGTCCCAGTGGGGTCCAATAGTGTTGATCACTACACGGGTTGCTTGGTCGTCGCGACCCTTCGTACTCCTGCCTAAGAAAGGTACGAGCATCCCAACCCCAAAATCAAAACCCTCCAAGACAAAGAAACCAATCCACAAGACACCCACGAGAAGAAACCAGAGAACCTGGAAGATACTTGGTGAATCTATTAAAGCCAGAAATGTCATGGTCACTCCCGTCTTAGTACGCGAAAGAGAGCTCTTCGCCCTCATCTTTGATGGTTACCTCAGTGACCTGTGGAAGGCCCATACGGATGTACTTCAACATCAAGCCCACCTCAACAACCGCGAGTGCACCATATATAACGGTGTACGTCACGAGTGACAGTACGACCGGTCCCGTACCCACAAAAGGTGAGACACCTTGGATGGTGGGCATCACGCCGTTGACAATCCACGGTTGGCGAGCCATTTCAGAAAAAATCCACCCACACGTATTCCCCAACAAGGGTAGGAGTGGAAGAGCGATGCTGAGGGCTGTCCAGTACCAGGCCGGACGAGGGGTCCTCGCCCCACGTGTCACAACAAGCAGTACGACACCACCAGCAATAGCTAAGAAACCCAAACCCATCATGAGACGGAAACTCCAGAAAGCCAGGGGAACACTCGGTGTGGTGGAATAACCATCAGGCAGAAAGTCCTCAGGGAGATTGGTGACACGATCCTTCAATTGATCATATGCGCTCACCCTTCCGTACTGGAGTGGAACACCTGGGGCCCACACGCCCTCGGATCGATTCCAATGCTGAAAGCCCTCACGACTGAATTGTTCCGCTGCGATCGTTTCCATATCTGGAACCACTGGTGTGCCGTACAGAAAGTTGACCATTCCAGGGAAGACCGGAACACCAGGAATAATCTGGAAACCAACACTCTCGCCACCATCCTTGCTGGTGAGGATGTGTTCAGCAGCAGCCATCTTCATCGGTTGTGTTGTCACCATGGTTTTGCCCAAAAAGTCCCCAGTGATGATCGTTGCTGCACCAGCGATGATGAGAACCCAAGCGCCCAGTTTCACACTCTTGGCGTACGCAACAAGGTCAGTGCTCGGGGCCTCCTGTTTAGTTTTCTTGATGAGCAGATAGAACGCTATTCCTGCTATGAACCCACCACCAACCATGAAAGAGGTAGCAATCGTGTGAGGCCACTGGGTGAGGAACACAGGGTTCAGCAGAACTTCACCAAAACCGCGAACACCGTTAAGTTCAGCACGATGAGTGTCAGGGTTGAACCATGCGCCGCTCGGATTCTGCATCCAGGCATTAGCTGCGACGATAAAGATAGACGAAAGGAAGGTGCCCGCAGCTCCCAACCAAATAGTAACCAGATGGGCTTTCTTGGAGAGGCGATCCCACCCGAAAATCCAGATTCCTAGGAAGGTGGATTCGAGGAAGAAAGCAATCAGAGCTTCCAGGGCTAAAGGAGCCCCGAAAATGTCTCCAACGAAACGGGAATACTCTGACCAATTCATCCCAAACTGAAACTCTTGGACGATCCCTGTCACCACCCCCATGGCGAAGTTGATCAGGAACAAACGTCCAAAGAACTTCGTCAACCGGAGATAGGTGTCATTGCCTGTTTTGTTCCAGATGGTCTGGAGCACCGCAGTCAACACACTCAAAGAAATCGTCAAAGGTACGAACAAGTAGTGGTAGACCGTTGTGATGCCAAACTGCCACCTGGCCATGGTATCTGTCATACACTGAAACTTATTAGGTTCCTCACGGTAATGCAATCGCTATCCCGCCAGGTGACAACCACACCCGCCACCAACCATGTCACCCTGCGGAGCACTGCGAGTCGCCCTAGCAGGCTCCGCGACTCGCAGTGCTCCGCAGAATGACGAAATAGGGACGTGCTAGCGCGCTCCGCGGAATGACCGGGAAGGGGGTGCCATAGCATCTACCACCGCCCACGTCTGCGAAGCGGATCACACTATTCGACCGATCACGTCCCACCTCGTTCCCCAGTGTGCGGGACATGGCCGTACTGGGCACAGTGCTTTCAGCTAGACTGACCGTACCTTCGTCATCAAGGAGCCTGTCATGCTAACCCTTCTCTCTTTCGGGACAAATATTCTCACCATTCTTATTGTGCTGATCGTTCTCGCTGTTCTGCTCGTGGGGTGGATCATCGGGGTCTACAACAAGATGGTGAGAGGAAAGAACCTCGTCGAAGAGTCCTGGAACCAGATCGATGTGGAACTCAACCGCCGCTATGACCTCATCCCTAACCTGGTCAATACGATCAAGGGAGCAACCGCTCACGAGAAAGAAACCCTCGAATCTGTCATTGGCTTACGCAACCAGGCTGCTGCTCTAGCCGGTTCGAATGCTAGTCCCGCACAACGCGCACAGGTCGAAGAGCAACTGACCTCCCAGTTGCAGAATCTCGTCAATGTGACTGTCGAGAAATATCCTGAACTGCGGGCCAACGAAAACTTCCTCAAGCTCCAAAGTGAACTCAGTGAGATCGAATCGCGCATCGCCAACTCACGCAAGTACTACAACGCCAATGTGGGAAGCTTCAACACTCTCATTGAATCCTTCCCGAACTCGCTGATTGCAGGTGGGCGTTTCAAAAAGGCACAGTATTTCCAGATCCAAGATCCCGGAATCCGCCAGAATCCTGTAGTCGACTTCTCCCCTAGCGCGGCACCTGCCACTGCACCTGTAGTCGAGACTGCTGCAGGCGTACTCGAAACCCCTGCACTTGGCGAAACCCTTTCTGGAGAGGTAGCTCTCGAGACTCCCGCGATCCCCACTCAGGTTGCTGATCCTTTCCCGGACACTCCAGCACCAGCTGGTGACTATGCTCAGCCGGATTTCTCCCAATCGTCCAAGGTCAAAGATAAATAGCAGGTGAACTCTTCACCCAGGTGGCCCGTTGTCCTGTTCGATATCGATGGGACTCTCATCAACACGATTGATCTCATCGTCGCGTCCTATCAGTACGCTCTTGGGGTGGTTCTTGGTGAACAAGGTGACGAAGCTGAAATTCGTACCTGGATTGGTCGACCGCTCATCGAAGCCTTTGAGACGCTGAACCCAGAGAAATCCCAGGAGCTCATGGATGCCTACATGGACTGGAACTACACACATACTCCACTACTGTTGAAGCAGTACGACGGGGTTCTTGACCTTCTTCAAGAACTCCATCATTCAAGAGTACGCCTCGGAGCAGTCACTTCTAAACGACGTGACCCAGCCCTTTGGTGTCTCGACCTTGCTGACATGACTCCCCTCATGCCGCTACTAGTGAGCGCTGAAGACACGAAATTGCACAAACCCAACCCCGAACCGCTGCTCGCAGCATGTCGCATCCTGGATATCCAACCTCAGGAGGCTGTTTATATTGGGGATGCTGTGGTGGATATCCGAGCCGCACAAGCAGCTGGAATGGATTCCATTGGGGTAACCTGGGGTGCAAGAACTAGTGAAGCACTCGCTGAGGTCAATTCCACAGCGCTAGTGACCAGCGTTGACGAGTTGCGGGCTCTACTGCTGAGCCTCCCACCACGTACGTAATTCTGCGGTTGCTTCTTCCACACTGACCGGCCCGCGATCCAGTCGACGCTCCAATAAATAGGAGTACGCCAATCCGACCTCACGCCCAGGGCCAATATCGAGAATCTCCATGATTTGGTTACCATCCAGATCGGGACGGATAGCATCAAGTTCCTCTTGAGCTGCTAACTCATCGATGCGCCATTCCAACTCTTCGTATGCTCGCCTGAGTCGATCAGCTTTCGCGCGGATACGGGTCGTACAATCAGAGCGCGTCAGAATATGGAGACGTTCCAGCTCCTGGCCAGCATCACGAACATAACGGCGTACTGCTGAATCAGTCCACTGCCCTTCACCGTACCCATGGAACCGCAGGTGTAAACCAATCAACTCGCTCACTGATTCGATGACTTCTTTAGGGTATTTCAACTCGGCCAACCGGGTTCGGGCCATCTTGGCCCCCACCACATCATGGTGATAAAAACTCACTTTGCCACCAGGTTCGAGACGTTTCGTCTTCGGTTTGCCAATGTCGTGAAGCAGAGCTGCGAGACGATTAACAATGTCAGGGGAATGGTTGCGCTGCTTTTCAAGAGCAATAGCTTGATCAAGGACCGTCAAAGAATGCTCATAGACGTCCTTGTGATGGTGATGCTCATCAACTTCAAGTTTCATAGCCGACAGCTCAGGAAGGAATTGGTCAGCGAGACCAGTGCGTACAAGAATATCTATCCCCACACGTGGAGTATCAGTCAGCAGCAGTTTCGACAACTCATCACGGATCCTCTCCCGTGACACAATGGCCAACCGATCCGTCATGGCCATCATGGCAGCAATGATTTCTGGTACGGGGCGGAAACCAAAACGCGCAGCGAAACGCGCAGCTCTCATCATCCGTAAAGGATCATCAGTAAACGAAATCTCCGGGGTTGAAGGGGTACGCAGCACTTCTTCCAACAGATCAACCTGACCGCGGTAGGGGTCGACCAGTGACCCGTCAGTCATATCCACAGCCATCGCATTGATCGTGAAATCACGGCGAATGAGGTCATCTTCGATCCGATCACCGAACTTCACAACTGGCTTGCGGGAATCCTCCAAGTAGGCATCAGCTCGGAAAGTGGTGATCTCGATACGCCACTGCTCATTTTGATCGCGAAGGATCGTACCAATGGTTCCAAAGTCGCGACCCATATCCCAGATGGGGCCACCAAGGCGTGAAAGAATCGACTCGATCTCATCGGGGCGCGCCGAGGTGGTGAAATCTAGGTCCTCAGAATCAATACCGAGGATGGCATCGCGAACTGAGCCTCCCACAAGATAGAGCGAGTGCCCTGCTTGGGTGAAGGCGTGAACCAAAGGCTCAGTCACCGCCCGAGCGAATGACAAGTCCATGTCTAAGCGTTCACTACTTCCACTGGAACATGGGCAGTGACCGCGTCGTGGAGCTTGACTGCAATAGTGTGATTGCCGAGGGTCTTAATGGGTTTCACCACAGAGATGCTGCGCTTATCAAGAGCCGGTCCACCAGCAGCTTTAATAGCTTGGGCCAGTCCAGTCGGTGTCACCGCACCAAAGAGCGTACCTGCCTCACCAGCTCGCGCCTTGATAGAAACAGTCAACCCTTCCAATTGGGTACGCAGTTCATTGGCATGATCCACGCCACGGATCTCTCGTGCATCACGAGCGCGCTTGATGCCCTCGATCTGTTTCTCAGCACCCCTCGTCCAAGCAATGGCATGGCCTTGAGGTAGCAGGAAGTTGCGGCCATACCCTGAGCGTACGTCCACAATGTCCCCGGCAACCCCGAGCTTGGGGATCTCAGTAGTCAAAATGAGTTTCATATCAATTCCCCTTACCGGCCCGAACTTGCATAGGGCAACAGAGCAACTTCACGGGCATTCTTGATAGCCTCGGCGACTTTGCGTTGATCTTGGACTGTGAGCCCTGTGACACGCCGTGAGCGGATCTTGCCACGGTCCGAGATGAATTTGCGAAGAAGAGTGATGTCTTTGTAGTCGATCTCACCGAGGTGAATAGTTTTCACCGGGATGACCTTCTTCTTCATGATTGGCTTACGTGCGGCCATTGTGGTGCTCCCTTTCTTGAGCCCGGCTGTATGCCGGAATGTGCCTGGTGCCCCAAGTGGAGGCACCATGTGGATGAGTGGTTAGAACGGTGGGTCCTCAGACTGAGCATTAGCCCACGGATCGTTTGCTGGAGCCGCTGGCTCGCTCGGTGCGGGCTGTGACCACCCAGCAGAACCTGACTGGTTCGACGTGGACGGATTGCGGGTGACTTTGGCTGTGGAATAGCGCAAAGCCGGACCAATTTCGTCCACATCGACTTCGAAGACAGTACGACGTTCGCCTGTCTGGGTTTCGTAGGAGCGGGACTTGAGCCGCCCTTGGACAATGACCCTCATCCCCTTGCTCAACGACTCTGTAACATTTTCTGCCACCTGACGCCATACTGAGCAGTTGATGAACATTGCATCGCCATCTTTCCATTCGTTAGTTGCCCGATCGAAGGAACGTGGTGTCGATGCCACGGTGAAGTTTGCTACGGCTGCCCCTGAGGGAGTGAACCGCAACACAGGATCGTCGGTGAGATTCCCGACGAGAGTGATGATAGTATCGCCTGCCATTTTCTAATCCTTAATATTGAGATGAACTCAGGTTAACTCAACCCTCTGACATGAGGATTATGCAGCCTTCTTCGTCCCGGCTATTTTCTTGGCTTTCTTCGCATGCAATTCTGGACGGATAACCTTCGTACGCAACACCTTTTCATCGATGCTCATACGGCGGTCGAGTTCTTTAATGACGTCCGATTCCGCATCAAGATTGATCACGACATAGGTCGCTTCAGACTTTTTCTTAATCTCGTACGCGAGACGACGCCGACCCCAGATGTCGATGTTGGTGATTGTTCCACCAGCTTTGGTGACTGGTTTCAGGTGATCATCAATGACGCCCTCGATTTGGCGATCATCAATCTCAGGATCAAGAATGACCATGATTTCATAGCTACGCATCAGCGTGGTCTCCTTTGGACTTTCGGCTACGGGGAGGTCCCGCAGCAGGAGAGGATGGTGCGTGAGCACCGAGGAGCGATTCTACTTCATCCACTGATGAGTTGTCACATGAACAGGCGATTTATATCCCGCAAAGCAGGTTATGCCGAGGGGATCTCCTTGACGGGAGGGGTGCCATCCTTGCCAAAATCTGATCCGAAACCACGGCGCTCACCACCGGTCAAAGACTTCGTACCATGGGAAACAATGCCCACAACCAAGAGCACTGCGATGGCAACAAAAGCCACGACAAGGAATACGATTTCGATGAGCATCACATGCTTGGAAGAACCCTTGGTGGCACCAGCAGAGCTACTCGCACTTGGAGCAGTATACGTCCCGTCGACAGGACCAACATCCGTACGTACAACATAGGTTTGGACTGTTGTGGGTTCAACACTCGGATCACTGGTATCAACAGTGGGAAGCTGGGCGGCTGCCTGGATCGACCCTTTAGCTGTGGCTTGGGAACCGGTGTAGACACCGTCGCCGCCATAGGAGGCTGTCACAGTAAAACTCGCCGGAAAACCATCGTCGATAGGGATGAAACCTGTGGCAGTGAAAGCTCCCTTCGAATCGGTGTATGCATTTGAGGTGATCTGCCCATAACTAATAGACAAACTCACCGACGCTGACTTCACTGCCTTGCCCCCTGCTGTGAGAGTGCCCGACACAGTCAGCGACCCACCAGCGGGAGTCGATGATGGACTCACCGACAACGACAGTGCTGTAGCTGTCTTCTTTGGCGGTGGTGGAGGTGATGGCGGTGCAGTTGTTGTCTCCGTGGCGGTTGGGTCAGGATCAGGATCCGCATTCGCCCATGGGCCATCAACACCCCAGAGGAGGGTACTCAGGCATGCCACGGCAAAACCAAGCGTCGCCATAGCTGCGCCGAATTGTTTCACACCTACCTCCATCGCGAATCGGTGACATTGTCGCCCCTCATCCCCTCTATTGTCGAGCAACAACGATGTTTTCACCACTCTGATTGGGAATTAGTGTACTCGCAAGGACTAGAGTGAGTCCATGAGCACACCTAATGCCACGTCTTTGCCCGCTTGGCAAAGGCTCGCTGACCTCGCCCGTTCCTTTGATCCGGACCTTCGTGCATGGTTCGAAACCGACACTAAGAGGGTCACAGAGATGACCATCAGTGCAGGTGATCTGCATGTTGATCTGTCCAAAAACCTGGCCACACCTAGCGTCATGAAAGCACTAGTGGACCTTGCTTCAGCAATCGATCTGCCGAGTCGTCGCGACGCGATGTTTGCTGGGGACATTGTCAATGTGACCGAGAATCGTCGGGTTTTGCATACTGCGTTGCGCCGCCCGCGTGGTGAGACCCTGGAGATTGAGGGAAACGATGTCATCAAAGATGTACACCAGGTGTTGGATGAGGTTGACGGATTTGCTGAGAAGGTACGTACTGGTGCGTGGGTTGGTGTGTCATCGAGACCTATTCGTACGATCGTGAACATCGGGATCGGCGGATCGGATCTGGGTCCGGCTATGGTGTACGAGGCTCTGAAACCGCACGTGAACCCCGGCATCGAATGTCGATTTGTCTCTAATATCGATCCTTCGGATTTGTCCGAAACAACAGCAGACCTTGATCCTGAAACAACACTGTTCATCGTTGTCTCCAAGACTTTCACCACCTTGGAGACTCTCACCAATGCGCGCCTAGCCCGCCAGTGGTTGTGGGACTCCCTGGAAACCCAAAGGATCATCGACGGAAGTGAAAAATCTCGCGCAGAGGCAGTGGCCAGACATTTCGTGGCCGTGTCGACAGCACTCGACAAGGTGGAAGCTTTCGGCATCGATCCGGCAAACGCTTTCGGATTCTGGGACTGGGTTGGTGGACGGTACTCAGTGGGTTCAGCGGTGGGTACGAGTCTGGTGGTCGGGCTCGGGCCTCAAGGGTTTAAAGAATTCTTGGGCGGGATGAACGCGATTGATCGTCATTTCTGTGATGAACCCCTCGATCGTAACCTGCCTGTCCTCATGGGCATGCTCGGGGTGTGGTATCGCAGTTTCCTCTCCATGACTAGTCATGCCGTACTGCCGTACGCCCAAAATCTTCACCGTTTCGCAGCGTACCTCCAGCAGTTGACCATGGAATCAAACGGGAAGCAGGTACGAGCCGACGGGTCTCCGGTCGACCTCGATACGGGTGAGGTTTATTTCGGAGAGCCAGGTACGAATGGTCAGCATGCGTTCTATCAGCTGTTGCATCAAGGTACGCAGATCATCCCGGCGGATTTCATCGCTGTGGCCACGCCTGCCAATGGACTCAAGGATGGGGAGGTGGACGTCCACGAGTTGTTGCTGGCGAACTGTTTCGCGCAGACGAAAGCTCTGGCGTTTGGCAAGACCGAGGAGGAGGTACGCGCAGAAGGTACTGCTGAAAAGTTGGTGCCTCATCGTGTGTTCCCCGGAAATCGACCCACGACTACGATTCTTGCTCCTGCGTTGACCCCTTCAGTGGTTGGGCAGTTGATTGCTTTGTACGAACACATCACCTTCGTTCAAGGGATCATCTGGGGGATCGATTCCTTCGACCAGTGGGGTGTCGAGTTGGGGAAGAAGTTGGCCATGGAGATTGCCCCAGCCATCCAAGGTGATGTGAGTGCCCTGGGGGCTCAGGACCCCTCCACCCAGGCGCTCATTCGGTATTACCGCGACAACCGGGCGTAGGAACACTGCTGCTTCCTCCTGGCGTCACCCTGCGGAGGGAAGATTGCCCCACCCCTGCGGACGGGTGACGAGCGCTGCGAGTCGCGCTAGCGCGCTCCGCGGAATGACGGAGTAGGCGTCACCCTGCGGACGGGTGACGAGCGAAGCGAGGAACACCGTCTCGCAGGGTCCAGATATCACACTCGCCATGGTGGTGACTGTCGGTGATCCACAGACTCATCTGTATGGTTAATCACTAGTCTGGATTCCTGCCAAGTCGCTTCGCTCCGCGGAATGACGGAGTAGGTGTCACCCTGCGGAACGAAGTGACTCGCAGGGGTCCAGAGATCACACTGGCCATGGTGGTGACTGTCGGTGATTAGTCATTGCCATCAGACTCTTCTTCAGGGCTGATCGTTTACCTGGATTCCGCGAGTCGCTTCGCTCCGCGGAATGACAAGATAAGGGCCCTCCGCGGAATGACAGGATAAGTGCCCTCCGCAGAATGACCGTTCCGGGTCGCGATTTCTCAGCGGGGCACGCATGGAAACGTCGCGTGGTGGCTGATTCTCCGCAACCACCAGGCAGAGCACTTAGAGGATCGTAATCCTATACTGTCCCAGACCATAGAGAATCCACGGAAGAAAGGACTTTTTATCCGAAAACGCCCCTTGTGTACAACTCTGACCGGGCAAACTATGACCACGACCAGAACAACCATGACTTTCATCAGGTAAACAGGGAAAAAATCGGCTGCACGATTCCCCTGAAGCCACTTTTGCTATCACTGCATTGTGCACAAGGGGCATTTTCGGATAGAAATCCACTAAATCCGTTTCCTCCCCACTTTTTCTGCGCTACCACCGTACCCAGTTACCCCACCACGTCGCAGTAGTGCCCGTCAGTGACAGGTGATGATCCACAGACTCATCTTTGTGGTTGATCACTAGTCTGGATTCCTGCCAAGTCGCTTCGCTCCGCGGAATGACGGAGTAGGTGTCACCCTGCGGAACGAAGTGACTCGCAGGGTCCAGATATCACATCAAGTTCGATGGTGGGTCTGTCGAATATGCTCACCACCAACAGACCCCACCACCATGGACAATCACTAGTCTGGATTCCGCGAGTCGGGCTAGCGCCCTCCGCGGAATGACGGGGGCGAGTCGCTTCGCTCCGCGGAATGACAAGATAAGGGCCCTCCGCGGAATGACCGTTTCGGTTCGTCTATCGGCTGCTACTGCCTGGTGGCAAGTGTCGGGGCTAGAAACCGTTGAAGTCTTCAGGTTCGGCGCAGATCTTCGTACCTGTAGCAAGGCCGTCAAGAGCAACCAGGTCGCCACACGACAATTCGAGGTTTTCAGCCTTGAGGTTTTCTTTGATGCGCGTAGGGGTTGATGACTTCGGCAGAGGGATGTACCCGTTCGCGAGGTGCCAAGCGAGAAGGACCTGGGCTGGTGTAGCTTCGAGACGTACGGCAATCTCGGTCAGTGCAGAATCACTCAGATAATGTCCGCGCCCAAGGGGAGCATAACTCTCGGTGAGTGTTCCCTGGTCAGTGTTCGCTTGAGCCGTGGCCGTATTCGGAAAACCCGGATGGAGTTCAACCTGGTTGACTGCAGGTACGACTCCCGATGCGGTAATTTCCTGCAGGTGAGCGGGGTTGAAATTGGAGACACCAATAGACTTTGCCATCCCTTTTTCGCGTAAAGAGATGAGCCCATCCCAGGCCTGCTGGTAGAGCCCAAGCTTGGGGGCTGGCCAGTGAATCAGATAGAGATCGACATAGTCAAGGCCGAGTTTCTTCAGTGATGTACTCAGCGCAGATTCGGGATCGCCCATATCGTCAGTCCACAACTTGGTGGTCACAAAGATCTCTTCACGATCGAGCCCACTGTTCTTGATCCCTCGGCCAACTCCTTCTTCGTTCTCATAGATCGTCGCCGTATCGATATGTCGATAACCAGCAGTGAGGGCTTCGAGTACGAGCGACTCAGCATCTGAGTCTGCTACCTTCCATGTTCCGTACCCGATCGACGGGATCTCGTACCCATCATTCATCACACTCAACAATTCAGACATGTCCGTCTCCCTTCTGTGGATCAGTGTACTCCCGCACTAGAATGGTGGGATGATTCGTGTGGCTATCGATGGATCATCGTTAGGAAACCCGGGCCCAACTGGTTGGGCCTGGTATATCGACGACTCGTGTTGGGCTGCTGGGGGATGGTCCCGTGGGACAAACAACAAAGGTGAGCTCTATGCTCTTCTAGCCATTTTGGAAGCTACCCAAGACTGTGAGGAACCTTTGCAGATCCTGTGTGATTCCCGTTACGTCATCGATTCTTGCACGAAGTGGATGACGTCATGGAAGAAGCGCGGATGGCGTACTGCTGATAACAAGCCCATCAAAAATCCTGAAGAAATGAAAGCTCTCGATGTCGCCCTCGCTGGCCGGAATTACTCCTTTGAATGGGTACGAGGGCACACGGGCAATCCTCTCAACGAGAAAGCGGACGATCTTGCTCGAGCTGCTGCAACCGCTTATCAAGATGGTACACCTGTTGCTCGCGGTCCAGGATTTCGCCCCAGCTCTGGGAGAACCGTACAGCAAGCCCCACAAGACAGTGAGGAAGAAACTGCCACCAGTGGAGAACCTGTTCAACCCATCACCCAAGTCGGCGATGATGCACCTGTAGAGCAATATCCTCCCGATAGTTTGCTTGCTTTTGCTCCACCACCTCACGGGGAACCCCACAAGAGTGCTTCGGTGGATCCTGGACTGAGCGTTGACTTGATTGAGCTGACTCGCGAACTGATCAGTGATGAAGCCCTCCTTGATCGTGATCGTCTAGGGGAATTACTTCATCCAGAGTATGTGGCCCACCTGCCTGAAGGAATCATCCGTACAAAAGGGTCAATATTGGCCCGCCCTGCGACATTATTAGGTACGGTGCATCTTGATGTCTATGGGTCGGATAGACTCGCAGAAGATGTGGTTCTGTTGAGGTATCGCATGAAACAGAACTCTCAAGATTTCCTCTGTGCTGTGGTGTGGCAGCATACTGGTGGTTCATGGGAAGCGCGATTCCACACCGTCATTCCCATCACCTGAGTTTGAAGAGGTCCAGATGCGATCAAAGATTGCCAACAGAGTAACAGTTGCCCTATTCGGTTTCGTCATCCTCGCAACCTCTGGGGTGCTCACTGCATCAGGATTTGGACTGTTCTCTTCTCGTACTCACTCCGATTGGGATATCCAGCCGTACGTTCAGGTTCTCCCCGATCCTGTTCCACCTGCAGGAGGAATAGATTCACTCGACCCTCATGATACGTTCACTCCGGGCAGCCTTCCTGGGCGCTTAGACAACCTCCAAGGTACGGGCAATATTGGCTATGCCGTTTATGATCTTGCTGGAAACCAGGTTGCTGGCCGCCAACCGGACCAAGCGAAGATACCAGCCTCCTCCATGAAGACGATTACTTCACTTGGAGCATTGGCAGCCTATGGCCCTGATCACCGATTCACAACGAGGGTCGTCTCCTCTCCAAAAGGAATCATTATTGTGGGGGGCGGGGACCCCTTCCTCACAGCGGGAAAGAAGTTTCACCCCTGGCAAGCTTCCGCCACGGATCTCGCTGACCAAGTGGCCGAAGCCTTGAAGAAAGATAAGAGAACCTCGATTACTCTCGGTTATGACACCACACTTTTTGCCGATAACGAATGGAATCCTGGGTGGAATGGGAGCGCAAGCGGTGGGGATATCGCAGGAATTTCTGCCCTGTCTATTGATCCGCCCATGGGTTCTTTGTCGGACGTCGCCAAGACATCTGCAACGAAGTTTTCAAAACTGCTCACTGAGCGTGGTATCACCGTCACGTCCACAAAACCAGAGACAGCGAAAGATGACATGGAGGTTCTTGGTGAGGTTGAATCTCTTCCCCTGGGGCTCATTGTTCAACGGACCATGCAGGTCTCACACAATTGGGCCGCCGAAGTGATGTTCTATCATGTTGCGGTTGCGTCAGGGAAGCAGGGCACTTATGCCAATGCCCAGAAAGCGATGGAAACCTACCTGAAATCTGTTGACTTGTGGGGTGAGGGTATGGCCGTTGTTGATGGATCAGGATTATCGACAGGCAACCTCATTCCCCCAGAAATCTTGGCCAAGACGGTTCGTACTGCCATGCAAGATCCGCGCCTTGTTGATGTCATCAGAGGGATGCCTGTGGCAGGAGTTGAAGGTACGTTATCGAATCGTTTTGGTGATGGGAATGCATCCGATGCACGCGGTGTGGTCCACGCGAAAACTGGAATGCTCGATGACGTACGATCATTGACAGGGATAGCTCACACCAAGTCAGGACATGTCTTGATCTTTTCCTTCATTGTCAACGACGTCACCAATGACTACAACACCATCAAATGGCTCGATCAAGCAGCGGCAATCCTTGCCTCTTCTTAGGTACGCTCTAGAGCCAACCCCTAGGATATTTCTATGGCCCGTCGAGCTCTCAGCCCCACCTGTTTGGCACTCGTTCAAGCATTGGAAGCCTCCATCCCTGTGGCTCTTGCTCACCTGGGTCTCCACAGGTGTCGGATTGGCCTGTCTGGTGGTGCAGACTCTTTGGCCCTCACTGCAGCTGCTGCCTGGGCTCGCGACCATCGCCATGGCCCACTGGCACAGGTGGAGTTCACTGCACGAATCATTGACCATAGTCTTCAAGAAGGTTCTCGACATGCTGCCACCATGGCAGCCCAAGCTAGCGAAGATTTGGCGGTGCGCGCCGACATTGTTCCAGTGAGCGTCGAAGTGTCGGGGCAGGGTGTGGAAGCCGCTGCTCGACATGCTAGGTACTCTGCCCTCGAGCAAGGTGAGGACGCCCTGATTCTGCTCGGTCATACGATGGATGACCAAGCTGAGACAGTGTTGCTTGGTTTGGCCCGAGGTTCAGGTACTCGCTCCCTGGCAGGGATGCCTCCCCAACGTGGACGGCTACTTCGCCCGTTTCTCCACCTCAGGCGCTCGGACACTGAGCAGGCCTGTTGTGATTGGGGGTTGTCGTGGTGGGAGGATCCTATGAATGATAGTGAAACTTTTGCTCGTTGTCGGGTACGCAAGGTTATGCCCATCTTGGAGGAGGCATTAGGCCCTGGAATAACTCAATCCCTTGCCCGCAGCGCTGATTTATGTCGGCAGGATGCGGATTTCATTGAGGGAGAGTCTCACAAAGTTGGACTCGATCCCAGTGCCACCACTTTATCTATTCGGGTTCTGGAAGAACTTCACCCAGCACTACGCCATCGCATATTGCTGCAGTGGTTGCGGTACGTCGGAGACGACGCTGTGACCAAGGAACACGTGCTTGCCGTGGATTCCCTGATCACCCAGTGGCGCGGTCAGAAATCTATCTGTGTGCCCTCTGGAAGCGTCGTTCGACAATCCGATGAGCTCGTGTTGAACTCATCGGATAGGGATCACTTGTTGTAAGTGGACAGTGGCGGGCGACCAGGCCTGCGCAGTGGCTGCACATTAGCTGGGAGGCGATTTGCCTGCGAAAGGTCGTCACGCAGGAGAAGCTCGATGTGCGAGTTCAAGCTGCGGGAATCCTCGACTGCCCACTCTGCGAGTGCCTGGTGGACCGCAGGGTCCAGGCGGAGAAGCATTGCTTTGCGAGTTGGTGCTGATGGTGTCATTGTGATTGTCTCTCATTCTTGTTGGTCGTTACCGAAGTCCCCCCCGGGTTTCTTTCCCCTCCCCTACTTTACACGACATATCCGTGAAAACAGGATACTAGAGTCATATTTTCTTGAAACTTCCGATCGGGCTTCTGTAGGTTCCGATGATAGTACGACTATAGCGTAATTGCACGCTGAGTATCAATAGTCGGGAAATTCGACTTACAATGTCAATCTCATGGGGGTAAGAGGGCGTACCACGAAACCTGCACTCTCATAAAGTGGGCGGCCCATGTCAGTGGATTCAAGATCGACAACATCGAGGTCCATGTCGCGAGCTCGCGACAGTGCTGCATCGAGGACTTGGGCGCCATACCCGTGACGGCGATACTCGGGCAGAGTGTAAACATTCAGCAATGTGGCATTGCGTCCACGAGGCATTGCAATGTTTGCCGGCATATCGCGGATGACCATGAAAACCGTACTGACGAGAACGCCATCAACGAATCCGAGCACCCCAACAAAGGCACCACTGGTGAGAGCATTGGGGAGATAGTTTCGAAATTGTGTGGCAAGTTCCTCGTTGTGAACATGGTCGTCGGGGCGCAACTCGTCATTGAACGTGAGGCGTGCGCGTACGAGATACTCAATGTCACTCTCGGTGGCGTATCGAATCTCCATGGTCACACCTTTCACTCTTGGTGATCAGTGTACGGCGTTGGCCTACATCCTGCGGTGACTAGGGAGCAATCAGCGCGTCTTGTTGGAGTTTCGAGCCAAGAACATGCTGCAAAATCGTGGTGGTTTCAGGAAAGACGTCGACACACAGGTTTTTAGCATTACGCAAAATCCATGCAGCGAGTCTTTCCACTTCCAAGCGGTTTCCTGCCGTGTGTTCAGTGAGCACCCGTACGCATAACAGCTTTTCATCGTCGGGCGCTGCCATCAGTGCCCGACTTGCAGCCCAGCGAGCCTTATCGATATCCCCAGTTTCGAGACATCGATTCGTGGCCACCACTCCGATATCTCGTATGAGTGAGACCATGTCAGTACGCATTTCTTCAGCCCAATGCCACTGGCCGGGGGTGGAATCAGCTAGGGGAGTTCCACGAACCAGTGCCAGAGCATCCATGAGTTCCGGTGTTGTTGTCTCTTCAATCCCGTGACCAATCAGCAACAGCATCCGATCCCAATCTGAGGTGACGGCTGCATCTAACCAAATTCGCCCGGAGTAAGCTTCAGGCAGGTACGGTTTACCCACAGTGTCGTGCCCAAGCCAGCTTCGCAGACGACTCATATTCGAGCGTCTTGTTCCCTCAGAAACCATGAGCCCTTGCGACATCGCCAGTGCTGTTGTTCCAGGATGTGCCAGGAGCCACCCGCAGTACTCCAGGCAGGATCTTTCAGCTCGCAAAGGTGGAGTTCCCCGTGCGCCCTCAAGCTGAATTGGTCCGAGCAATTTCAGGGTCGGATGACTGAAAGCTGACTTGAGTTGGATGCCTGCCTCATGGTTCATCGTTGAACTGTCCATAGTGTCGTGGCGCCTTTCACTGATCAGAGCAGGGTTCGCTGCCGGTTTTTCCTGGGGTGCTGCATTGCTGATGAGTCCTTCGTGGAGGTCGGACGTTGACCACCAGGCTTTCGTCGTTTCGGTGCTAGCAGAAACCTCCAGGAGTTGCTTGAGCGGAGCACTTGGTTCTAGTTGGTGGGGGTGTACGTAGGTGTTCGTGGCGGTGATGGTCGCATGCTCATGTGATTCCAGGCTCATTTGTGCAGCGAGTCCCGTGCAATGAATGTCCTTGGTCTCCATGGCGGTCAAGACAGCAACACCGACATTGACAGAGTCGAGACAAACACGCAGAGCACTGTATTCCGAGTGTACGAGGGGTTCAGTGAAGACATAGATGATGGGTCTCCATGCCTCTTGGTAAGCCTGGTCTTGGTTGAGGAGCCCCCAGTCTCCATCCCCGAGGAAGGAAACCCGAGTGTCGATGTCGTTCTGCAGGCGTGTTAAACCTTGAGTGAAGCTACTGTGGCATGTGACACCTTCGAATGTGGAGAAAAGATCATCATCACTCACAACATGAAGATCGAGAACACCAAGACGTTCCTCGACTGCAATGTTCATGGCGATCCCGCACAAGACGTGCGTCAGGTCCCTTCGTCGATCTCCCGATACAAGGAAGGGGGCTTTCCCGCTCACCTCAGCGACTACTGGGAGTCCTTGCTCATCCTCCCCAAGAGATACTGCCACGCTATCCCCATATAGCACAAGACTATCAAGTCCGCCTTGATAGTCTGTTGTCACCATATTGTCATCGCTCAGGGTTGGGGCGAGGTTTTCTTGCGCATACCCGTTGAACACCTGGTCCAAACAGGACAGTGCACGATTCGACGATGCCTGACTACCGACCATGTCGAGGGCTGCCGAGTATTCCTGAAGTTCTGAATCGGGGAAGCTAATGCGTCGTCCGACTGGCCGTGAACGAAGTTGGCCGAGACGCCGCCGGGTGATCATCAAAGCCACACCACCAGCCAGAGCCGTACTGATTCCAATAGTTGATGAAGAGACGATCGATGTTTCGTCATCGAAGCTCAAGTCATCATGGGCATCTTCGCTCACCTCCTCCGACACAACATCTCCTATCAACGGCGGTTGTTCCGTGCCTCCATGGGTGCTGGGAGAATCGAGCAGGTCACTGTCTGACACCTCTGGCGGGAGTGAATCTTCGTTCGCAGTACGATCGATGTCTTGCTCAGTCCTAGGTAAGACAAGCTCCCATCCAGGTTCAATGACCCGCGGGTTTGAAACCTGGGTGGGGTTCGCCTCGGCAAGGTCTTTCCATCGCTCACCGTCTCCTAGATGCTGCTGGGCGAGGGACCACAGCGAGTCACCATGGTGGACGATGATTGTTTCCCGGTTCTCGTCGACTTGTGTGGAGGGTGGGTTGAGGGAAGGAATGATGAATGTCCACCCCACACGAATCAGGTCAGCACCACCAGAGAGGAGGTCTTCATTCGCAGCGGCGATTCTCATCCATTCTTGGCCGTTCCCATAGACACGCTCAGCAATAGACCAGAGTGAATCACCTGGTTCCACCTGGTAGAGCTCTTCCCCAGGATGGAGTTTCACCCCCACGCCATCACCCCAAGCATGACTTTCTATCGTGGGTGAAGGATGTGAATCCTCAGCTGAAGATGGCAGCGCACCACCGAGGATGCCTGCAGCAAAGATCGCAGAAACGAGTGGTTTCACCAGATGTCGTGAGAATCGAAGAACCTTGGGTGCTTCGCTTGGGTGGGGTTGGCTGCCTCGCCGGTTGCGAATGGCTTGCACCACTTCTATTCCCACTCCGCATGTCAAGATGACCCACGTCACTGCACCAACCAGGGTGAGAATCCCGAGAACAAGATGTCCGTCATCGTGTGACAGCAGCCACGAAGGGTGGCGAATGCATTGAGCTATGGAGGACCATTCACCCCAGGTGAGAAGTATCCAGGGGAATACGCACACCAGCGCTCCCAGGGCGAGTGCTGCTGCGCATGCCCGCAGGAAACTCGGCGATGGCATGGATGTATGTTGGTGAGGTCGCATGGATACAAACTCCTTCCTTCCTCTTCTACTGTGCGCGCAGTTGTCACCAAAATGTTGGTTATCCACAGAAAAGAAAGAAAGTACGAGGGTTATCCCCAGGATTTCTCGTGCGGGTTACACCAGTGCAGAATAAATCGCGCGTACTGCATCTTGATAGCGTACGGCGTCTACGCCCACGACTTGCATCGATTCAGCTGCCGAGTCAACCTGGACCCCGATCCCAGCTTGAGACAATGCTTGGAAGATCTCTGTGGCGATTTTTGCCCGAGGCACAGACCCTGTTGCCACGATACCAATGAGGGCCAGACTCGGATGAATGTCAATAGAATCAGGCCCAAGAAGCTGGATCTTCTCCATAACAGTTTTCAACGCAGAAGCATCACCACGGAAGATGAAGGTCCAAGAATCGACACCTGTCACAATCAGGTCAACCGGGATACGAGCCTCATCGAACAGCTGCAGCAATTGTGCACCAACCCCAAGAGAGCCACTCCATTGAACCTTGCGTACTGTGAGACCTTGACAGTTGGCACGCCCAGCAAGTCCAACGATCTTGTGCGGCGGCGGGGGGGAGGCCTCCTCCAATGATCCGCCAGCGAAAGGTTCACTTTGGATCCATGTCCCAGGGTCATCGGGTCGATTGGTGTTGCGAATATGGGTGGGGATGCCAACCTGGCGTACGGGGTAGATGGCGTTCTCATGAAGAACCGAGGCACCCAGATAGGTCAATTGGCGAAGTGCGCCATACGAAATCCGAGCAATCGGTTCGGGTGTTTCAACGATCCGAGGATCAGCCATGAGAATCCCAGAAACATCAGTCCAATTCTCATAGACACTGGACTGGGTTGCGCGCGCCACCAGGGCGCCGGTCACATCTGAGCCACCGCGTGAAAAAGTTTTCACCACACCGGAAGCAGTAGCCCCATAGAATCCAGGAATCACTGCGCGTTCGTACTGGGCAAGAGTGTTGCTGAGAAGGGCCTGCGTTTCCTCGTCGAGGAATACCCCGGTTTCATCGAAGCGAATAACATCTGCAGCATCGACATAAGTCCAGCCCAAGTGAGCAGCAATCACGAGTGCGTTGAGAGCCTCCCCTCGCGAAGCGAAATAATCGATACCTGCGTCACCTGTGAGGTTTGATTCAATCTCAGTGAACTCCGAGTCGAAGTCAACCTTGTCGCTAACATCGAGTTCGTCTGCAATCTGGGTGAAGCGGGTACGAATGGCCGCCAAGATTGATGAATAGTCTCCCCCGCGTTGTTCGTACAACTGATAGAGCAGGTCCGTGACCTTCGCATCACTATCGTGGCGTTTTCCAGGTGCGGACACCACGACAAAACGTCGGTCTGGATGTGCTGCGATGATGTCCACACATTTGCGGATCTGCTCTGCACTCGCAAGACTCGTACCCCCAAATTTTGCTACTCTTTTTCCCATGTCTCGTCTCCTCTTGTTAGTGTGAGGCTGGCAGTCCGAGGTCATCGAGGCCCAGGGCGTAGCGGTACTCGAACCCTTCGGCTTCAATTCTTTCCTGGGCGCCCGTCCCGCGATCAACCACCACCGCTACCCCCACTGGAATACCTCCACACTCCTGAACAGCCCTGAGCGCCTGCAAGACAGAACCCCCAGTTGTTGAAGTGTCCTCCACGAGCAACACCCGCCTCCCAGCGATATCTGGCCCTTCAATCTGGCGTTGCATTCCATGGGCCTTCGATTCTTTGCGAACCACGAACCCATCGACATGCTCGCCGGTTGTCGCCGCGCAATGAACCATAGCCAAAGCCACAGGGTCAGCACCCAAAGTCAGTCCACCAACCGCGTCGTACTTCCAATCAGAAGTGAGCTCACGCATAGCCACCCCGATGAGTGGGGCTACCACGCCATCGAGAGTCACTCGGCGCATATCAACGTAATAGTCGGCTTCACGCCCAGAAGCGAGGGTGACACGACCGTGAACAACGGCCTTTGCTTTCACAGCATCGATGAGGGTCTGACGTGTTGACATGGACTCAGTCTAGTGGCCACCACCACCCACAGAACACTCACAGCTATCTTCTGGTACGGACGTCAGCTAGTCGTCAGCAGTGACCAACTCACCGATCACGACGATCCTGTCTGGGGAGGGAAGCAGACTCCCAGCTGTGGTGAGGGTCATGAGTGCCTTCGTGGGGCGCCGCTGTGGATCTCCAGGTACGGGTGCCAGGATTTCCGCGTCCTTGTGCGAAACAATCGTCGGCGGCGTGATCACTCGGTAAACAAAGGTTGTCTCCCCGACGCGTACTCGAATCTCGTCGCCAACTTCCAACATGGAGAGTTGGGCAAAAGGTTGCCCCCATCCAAGACGGTGACCAGCAAGGGCAAAGTTGCCATAATCACCGACCTGCCCCGTACCCTCGTACCATCCGACACCTTTGCGTAGTGAACCAGTCGACACCTCAGGGCGAATCGGGACGCCATAGGATTCACCAAAGCGTGGAATCTCCAAGACTCCCAGGGAGTCTGGCGAAGACATCCCTGAAGAATAGCTCGACTGTGCGACCGCATTGGAGGCAAGAAATCCACCATAGCCACCAGCGAGAATGAGTACGGTCGTTATCAGAGCCAGTGGCCCACTCCACAATCTTTTTTTCGTGGCAGTCTTTTCTTTGCTCTGCTTTGTGGTCTTGGCTGGCCCAGGTGTTTCACTTGGTTCTCCCCCAACCGCAAGACTGTTGCCTGTCATGGGCGGTGTTGGCCCGGGAGGTGCAAGAGTTTGATCAGCCACCACCGGTGGCGCTGGTGGAGCCAACTCCACGTGCTCGACAAGGGTGTTGACTACTAAAGATTGGTCAGCCTCGACACTGGGAGCCACCTCACGCAACCCTTGAACAGGTTTCTCTTGACGTGGGGCAGTTACTGTCTTTGGTCGGGCTACTTTCTTTGCAGTTTTGAGCGCCAGTTTCAGTTCCTTCGAGTCGACTGGTCGAACAATAGGTACGACAACACTCCTCTCGCGGACCACTCCGGAGAGTCTAGTGAATTCGTGGCCTTGATAGTCGCTCACCTGACACATTCTGTCACAGACTGGGGTGGGTTTTCAGCGAAACATCGGTGGAGTTGTTGGCTTGGGTGAGCACTGGGAATCCTTATCGGTGAAAGGTTGGGCCGATCCCACCCACCTGGTCAGTTCGATTCCATACATGAGGCGGTACGGGAAAACCCCTCCCGCAGCTTTTCGACCCAAAAGATGGGGGTCCACATCCTCACTCGCGCAGACAACAAGATTCCCGAACCTCCGCCCCTTCCAGGTTGAGGGTTCCGCACCAAGGATCACATGGTCAAAGCACGAAAGAATCCCAGCTACCATCCGGCGAGAATATCCGAAAGGGGCAACATCGGTCATGTTCATCACCAGAGTTCCACCAGCGCGAAGCACACGGTGAACATCCTTGAACCACTCAAGAGTTCCCAATTCTGCAGGTACCTCAGATCCGGAGAAAGCATCAACAACCACCAGGTCAGCGTAGTTGTCCCGAATCTTCGTTAAACCACTGCGACCGCCTTCAGCTCGTACCTTAATCCCGGAATTTCGCATCAAAGGAATGACCTCGCGGACTGCCTGGGTCAAACTAGCATCAGGTTCGAAAACTATTTGCCCAGACGTCGGACGAGTAAAAGCAAGGTAGCGTGGGATCGTCATCGCACCACCACCCACATGCACCGCAGTGATCCGCTGCCCAGCTGCAAAACCAAGATCGATCACATCCACGATGCGTTCCACATAATCGAATCCGAAAAAAGTGGGATCATCAAGATCCACATAAGACTGGTCAGTACCCTCACAGCGTACGATCCAACCTTGGGGTCGATCATGATCGCGTACGAGTCGGGGGTCCATAGTTTCACCCTAGCGGCCCACTGTGCACAGTGTTGAGACGCACACCGAGCGAAGTGTGTATTCTATTTCCGTGACTGATCAGCCCAATCCCTACGAGCCAGCAGACCTCAGCGAACAAATGCAGATTCGCCGCGACAAGCGTGATCGCCTGCTGGAGCGCGGCACGCCACCCTATCCGATCACGGTGGGGCGTACCCATTCTCTTGCCGACGTACGCCAGCAATGGTCCCACCTTGAACCTGGGGAAGAAACAGTTGAGATCGTGGGTGTCGCCGGCAGGGTGATCTTCCTTCGCAACACGGGAAAACTCTGTTTCGCTACCCTACAAGGCGGCTTTTCTGCCACCACGACAGGGGATCGCCTCCAAGTCATGATCTCACTAGCAGAAGTCGGTGATCAGCGCCTAGAAGACTGGAAGACTGATGTTGACTTAGGTGACTTCATCCAGGTCACTGGGCGAGTCATCTCCTCCAAGCGTGGAGAATTATCGGTGATGGCCACCACGTGGGAGATGGCCTCCAAGGCTTTGCGCCCACTACCGGTCCTCCACAAGGATCTCTCTGAGGAAACCCGCGTACGGCAACGTTATGCTGACCTAGTTGTCCGCCCAGCTGCGCGCGACATGGTGCGTCAACGTTCAGCAGTCATGAAAGCCATCCGCACCACGATGGATGATGAAGGATTCTTGGAGATTGAAACCCCCGTACTTCAACTCCTCCACGGTGGAGCAACAGCCCGCCCCTTCCGTACTCATCTCAATGCGTTCACCATCGATATGACGATGAGGATCGCTTTAGAGCTCTATCTCAAACGAGCCATGGTCGGTGGTGCAGATCGGGTCTATGAGATTGGGCGAATCTTCCGCAATGAGGGGATAGATTCTTCACATTCGGCAGAATTCTCGATGCTCGAATTCTATGCTGCCTGGGGTGATCAGTGGACTGTCGCTGACACGACCCAAACCCTGATACAAAGATCTGCAGATGCCGCCCTCGGTACGCGCCAGATCGATACCAAGGATGGGGTCATCGACCTGGATGGCCCGTGGCGGCGAGTGAAATTCTTCGATCTTGTTTCTGAAGCAGTCGGTGAAGAGGTCGGGCCTGACACGAGCTTGAAACAACTACAGGCCTACGCCGACGTACGAGACATCACGTACGATCCGAAACTCGATCAAGGCAAGATGGCTATGGAGCTGTATTCGGAGCTCGCTGAGAACACACTGATACAACCCACCTTTGTCTATGATTTCCCCGCAATAGCTCAACCGTTGGCTCGGTTGAACGTGGAGGATCCTCGCCTTGTCGAAGCCTGGGATTTGATCATTGGTGGAGTGGAACGAGGGACAGGTTTCACTGAGCTCATTGATCCTGTGATCCAACGTGAACGACTCGTCGAGCAGTCTCTTCGAGCTGCAGGCGGGGACCCGGAAGCCATGCAACTGGATGAAGATTTCTTGCGGGCATTAGAGTTTGGTGCACCGCCCATGGGTGGGGTCGGCGTGGGAATCGACAGGCTCATGATGCTGCTGACCGGTGTAGGGATCCGCGAAACGATCCTGTTCCCACTCTTGCGACCAATGAGTTAGGATAACACAATGGAATCCTTGCGACGACGACAGTGGAGACCCACTCGTGGTGTTGCTTTTATTGTTGGACTCATCGTGAGTGCAAGTCTTGTGGGGGGCTGTACGGTGGCTGATGATGAGAACGATCCCTCAAACAAGACTGGTAGCACGTCCGCATTGACCCCTGATGATCTGGTGGCTACCGCAAAGTCTTTCCATGAGTGTCTCAACCAGGCTGGGTTGCCAGTAGCTATCGCAGAAAACCACGATGGTCACATGTCTGTTGTCCAGTTCACGGGGGATCATTGGTTGATGGTTCGCAGTCCCGAAGGTGGAACACTTCGGTGGTCACAGGCACATGGGTCTGACAGTGATCCACAAGCATGGGACATTGCCCAAGAGTTTTTCTCCCACGGTAATGAACCAGGTCTGATGATTGATGGCGTGGATCACTCGATTGCTTACAGGATCTGCTTGGAGAGATCTGGGTACGATTCTCATGCAGCTTGGGGTACGACCACCATGGACTCTTACCTGCTCATCAAGCAGGTCGAAGCAAACAACCGGTGGGTGAAGTGCGCACGCAACAATGGGTGGCCCATGATCGAGGATTCTCACCTTCCTGAAGAAGCTGATTCCAGTGAATGGCCTATGGCTTATCTTCCGATCACTATCACCAGCAGTGAGCTGCGTTCACTGTTGGGTAGCTGTCCGAACTTTGATCCCGCGCAACAAGATGCCCTCGACCAGTGGTGGCACACTGATTCCAATGGTGGGTTTCCACCAGACTATCTGCCGGACCCCAGTATCGACTTCTACGTACCCTCACTGAAAGACTCCCCCGACTTGGATGTGGAACCCACTGATGAGGAGCAACAGGCATTAGACAATATCGGTGATCTCTACACTGTTATCAAGGAGTCGTCAGCACAATATTGGCAGGATCGCATCAAGAGCGATGGATAGTTATCGCTCCTGGGTTTGATAGAAATGATCAATAGCCACAATATCGCTGATGAGAGCGTACGCAGTTTCTTCACGACCAGCTCCTGGACCAGAAATAGTAACCGGGCCAAGATACAACGTGTCGAACATGACAGCGTTGGTTGCTCCCGATATTCCTGACAGGGGATGGCGGGTTTCGAGTCTTTGTGGACCTACTGATGCAATGACCTGCCCCTGGTCACCGCGATGTGCTTGCCCAATGAGTTTCCAGTGGGTGCCGTTGGCTTCGGCCTCCTTGATTTCTTCCTCAGTGATGGCGGTGATCCCGTGCGTGGGCACATCTTGTGCACGTAACTGGGTTCCCCACAGTTCATTGGCGAGCAGAGTCACTTTGAGCCGTACATCTGATCCACCGATGTCTGCTGTGGGATCTGCTTCGGCATAGCCCAGTTCTTGAGCCTCCACAATGGCTTCCTGCTGGGTGAGCCCAGATTCCATGCGGGTGAGGACATAGTTGCTCGTACCATTGAGGATGCCGGAGAATCCTTGGATGCCGACACCTTTGAGTGGGCCGTGGGCAAGTCGAATCACAGGCGTACCACTCATCACAGCACCTTCGCATTCGAAACGTACTGCGTTTTTGTTCGCCAATTCGGCTAATTCGTGAGCTGCGAAAGCCGCTGGCCCCTTGTTGGTGGTGCACACTGATTTCCCCGACTCGAGCCCCCAACGTACGTGGGAGAGCCCAGGTTCACCATCATCAGGGTTGGTGAAGGTTGCCTCAACAATGATGTCCGCTATGTCAGAGCAGATAACATCTTGGTTATTGCAGGTTTCTTGTCCACCATCCAGATTGGCGAAGGTGTCTCCCTCTCCACAGGCGAGTGCGCGATCTAAGTCAACTCCGCGCGGGTTGACCACAGATCCGTAGCGCAGGTCAGTGATTGCGGTGATGGTCAGTGAGAAACCTAGCTCCTTTTCTAAGGCGGCACCATCACGGTGGATAATGTCTGCGAGGGTACGATTGACGTTCCCAAACCCGATCAAAGCGAGATTGTAGTTGCGGTCCACTTGCTTATTCTCCTCAACATCGTAGATCTTGATTTTAGCGAAACCTGGGTGCCGGTGTCTGTTCGGCGACGTGCCTCACATGACAGTGAGCGCGAAACTGGGTTGGGCCGATTGCGGTTTTCCGGTAGCATGAGGGAGATTCTTTTAGGGCGCTGATTCAGCGCGCATGACCTCAAGAAAGGAGGATCACGGTGAGAGAACCCGTATTTCGCGGTGCTGCAACCGCACTCGTTACACCTTTCACACCCACTGGGGAGGTGGATATAGAGAAGCTTGGCGAACTGCTTGAGTTTCAAATCACTGAAGGTATTGATGCCGTGGTCATCCTTGGTACAACCGGTGAGGCTTCAACCATCCTGACAGAAGACCACGTCTCCACCATCAAGGCTGCCGTGGACTTTGTCCAGGGACGCATTCCTGTCATCGCTGGAGCTGGATCCAATTCCACGGTGGAAGCCATTCATCTGACCAGGGCCTGTGAAGAGGTTGGAGCCGATGCGATCCTGTCAGTGACGCCGTACTATAACAAAACCTCTCAACGTGGCTTAGTCACCCATTTCACAGCCATTGCTGAAGTGACCTCACTGCCCATCATCCTCTACAACGTACCCAGTCGTACCAATCTCAATATTGACCCTGATACGACCGGCGAACTGTCGAGAATCGAAAATATTGTCGCAGTCAAAGAGTGTCACACCGAACAGATGGGGGCAGTACAAGCAGCTACCGAACCCGATTTTCACCTGTATACCGGCGAGGATGCCCAGATTATTCCCCTGCTGGGATGGGGTGGTATTGGTGCCATCTCAGTGATGAGCAATGTGATCCCAGCAGATGTCCACACGCTGGTGACATCGTGGCTCGCTGGTGACCATGACACTGCCCGCCAGATCCAACTCAAGACGCTACCACTGGTGAAAGCATTGTTCAGTGAGGTCAACCCGATCCCGGTCAAGGAGGCTTTAAACATCCTTGGCTTCAACGTTGGTGAACCCAAACTTCCCCTGGTTCCAGCTAGTGACAACACCCGTGAGTTGCTCACTGCTGCCCTCAAGCAGTACGGGGTACCGTCACGGCCGTGAGCACGTGATCTTTATCCCAACCCTGTCCCTCCTCCAGAGCCAGAGAGAATACTGACATCGCCTTACCCGCCTAATATCGGCTCACTGGAGTAGAATAGAACACTGATTGTGGGAGGACCTCCCCGTTCAAGGAGAAAGAATGTTTGAAAGATTCACTGATCGTGCACGTCGAGTCGTCATTTTGGCGCAAGACGAGGCCCGAGCAATGAACCACAACTATGTGGGTACAGAGCACATCCTCTTGGGGTTAATCTCCGAGGGTGAGGGTGTAGCCGCCAAGGCACTCACCCAGTTGGGCATTACGCTGGAGACTGCTCGAAGTGAAGTCGAAGAAGTCATCGGCAAGGGGTCGCAAGCTCCTGCGGGGCATATTCCTTTCACGTCGCGGGCTAAGCGTGTACTCGAACTGTCCTTGCGTGAAGCATTGCAACTCAATCATCCCTATATTGGTACGGAGCACATCCTTCTTGGCGTACTGCGTGAAGGCGAAGGCGTGGCTTCGAGCGTACTGATAAAAATGGGTGCCGATCTGGGCAATATTCGCGAAACAGTATTGTCGTTGCTCAGCGGATTCCAGCAAACTAAGCAGGCAGCAATGGCAGGTGCTCCAGAAAGGTCGTCAAGCCAGTCGAATTCGAAGATCCTTGATCAATTCGGTCGCAACCTGACCCAGGCAGCTCGCGAAGGCAAGTTGGATCCGGTTGTGGGTCGCTTGAAAGAGATCGAGCGTGTCATGACCGTACTATCGAGGCGTACGAAGAATAACCCTGTGCTCGTCGGTGAACCCGGGGTGGGGAAGACAGCAGTCGTGGAAGGATTGGCTGAGGCGATAGTACGCGGGGATGTTCCCGAAACCTTGAAAGACAAGCAGATTTACACCATCGACATGGGTGCTCTCGTGGCAGGTTCACGGTATCGCGGTGACTTTGAGGAACGCTTGAAGAAGGTCCTCGCCGAGATCAAGCAGCGTGGCGACATCATGATCTTCATTGATGAGATTCACACTCTTGTCGGTGCCGGTGCAGCTGAAGGAGCCATTGATGCTGCTTCAATCCTCAAACCAATGCTTGCCCGAGGGGAACTACAAACGATTGGAGCCACCACTCTCGATGAATACCGTAAGCACATCGAAAAGGATGCTGCCCTTGAACGTCGATTCCAGCCGATTAAAGTTGATGAACCATCCATTGCACTGACGATCGAGATTCTTAAAGGGCTTCGCGACAGGTACGAAACCCACCACCGCATCTCGATCACTGATTCTGCCTTGACTGCTGCGGCTCAATTGGCTGATCGATATGTTGCTGATCGTTTCCTCCCCGACAAGGCCATTGACCTCATTGATGAAGCAGGCGCTCGTCTGCGCATCAAATTGATGACTGCTCCTGCGAATCTGCGTGAAATCGATGAACAGCTCGCCCAGATTCGCCGTGAACGTGAAGCAGCAGCTGAGTCCATGGATTACGATTCGGCCGCCACGATGCGTACCAAAGAATTGGAATTGCTCTCTGAACGTGAACGCCTCGACACCGAGTGGAAAGCTTCTGGGGAAGCTGTTCCTGCATCGGTTGATGAGGAGCAAATCGCAGAAGTGCTCAGTGCCACCACAGGGATTCCTGTGTTCAAACTCACTGAGGAAGAAAGCTCCAGGCTTCTCCAGATGGAGGCCGAAATTGGGAAGAGGATCATTGGGCAAACTGATGCAGTACATGCACTCTCGCGCTCGATCCGCCGTACTCGTGCAGGATTGAAAGATCCTAAGCGTCCTTCGGGTTCTTTCATTTTCGCTGGCCCCTCTGGTGTGGGTAAGACCGAATTGTCGAAGGCTTTGACCGAATTCCTGTTTGGGGATGAGGATGCGCTCATCACCTTGGATATGTCGGAATACTCTGAGAAACACACCGCATCGCGTTTGTTCGGTTCGCCTCCAGGTTTCGTGGGGTACGAAGAGGGCGGCCAATTGACCGAGAAGGTACGCCGTCGCCCCTTCTCTGTGGTGCTCTTTGATGAAGTCGAAAAAGCTCACCCCGATATCTTCAACTCTTTGTTGCAGATCCTGGACGAAGGGCGGTTGACTGATGCTCAAGGCCGTGTGGTGGATTTCAAGAATACTGTGATCGTGATGACCACCAACTTGGGTACGCGTGATATCTCCAAGGCTGTAGGCCTCGGTTTCTCCAAGTCGGGGGATTCAGAATCCAGCTATGAGAACATGAAAGCCAAGGTCACCGATGAACTCAAGCAGCACTTCCGCCCAGAGTTCCTCAACCGTGTCGATGAGATCGTGGTCTTCCACCAGTTGTCGCACGAAGAAATCGAATTGATTGTTGACCTGCTCGTGGCACAGATTGAGTTGAGGCTTGCTGATCGTGACATGGGTCTGGAGCTCACACCAGCTGCAAAGACAAAGATTGCTGAACGAGGATTCGATCCGACACTGGGCGCTCGACCTCTGCGTCGCGCACTGCAACGCGACATTGAGGATTCTCTGGCGGAGAAGATTCTGTACGGCGAACTTCACTCTGGTGAAGTGGTGGTTGTCGATGTGGCAGGGGAAGGTTCTGATCAACCCTTCACGTTCACTGGTACGCCCAAGCCAGAGATTTCCGATTCGGATCTTGAAGAATTGGCGTCACTCGACGAAAGCGCTTAGACATACGTGACCACGTGGTTCATCACATGGAGTATGTGTCTGCCATGAGTTGGCTCACGACTTTTTTCTCGACCCCAGAGTTGGTGGATACCCTTCGATAGCCGCATGGTTCTCACACAATCCTTTGTGTACGGTTGCATGTCCTCGTGAGGAAACGATGAGCAATCGTTTGTGCTTGTGAACATTACTATCAAACAACCAGACCTTCGTTGTCCCAACATCGCAAGACTAGTGTAGGCACGAAGGCATTGCACAAGAAGCAACAATGGTCACATGCGCAAAGAGTATTGAGTAAATATTGCGGAAAATATGCCAAAGAGATCCCCATTCCTCCCCGTGATTACCCTGCTTCGAAAGAGAATTTCCACGACAAAACCCCTGAAAAGCCCTCGTAGGGACCTTGGTAGTGTTGCTTGTGCATGGAGATATGCCGAATATCGGTGTTCGGCGATCACTAGTCGGGGGGAGGGGTCGCAAGCGCGACAAGGAAACAATTGAACAGAGAAGTTGGGTGCTGGTAGCCGAAGACAGACCAAGCTGCAGACGATAATGAAGGCACTGGGAATGGTACGGACGAAGCGGATCCACGACGAGTGGTGACGCCCATCCGAGGGCGACAACAACACTGCGGTGGTCTTGTTGGTGAGAATCAGAGCGTGAACTTGCTCCCAACTTTCATTGTATCCTCCTCCCCCACGATGGTCAGGGGCTGCATCTCGTGATGCAGTCCCTGACGCCTTCCCCTTAGCTGTCTACGTGATTTCTTCAGGTGGATGGGGTTTCTCATAGGTTGCATCCAACCGAGAAGTCACACCACTGAGCCAATCCAGCGAAATTCTCCAGTAGCGAGAGCAACGAACAGCCCTATCCCGACGATGGCACAGGCAACTATCAGACACACCCCGTCAGCAAGACCTACCTTTGACTCACGAGCCCAGGTACGTTTCCCACGCCCGAAACCGCGTACCTCCATAGCAGTGGCTAAAGTGGACCCGCGTCGCAGTGCACTGACTATCAAAGCGAACCCGATGGTGGCATATCGGTGTAGTCGATGATGGTCACCGAGACCACGTGCTCGTCGAGCCAGAGTCATTGTTTTCCAATCGTGGCCTAGGCGTACGAGCAGTCGCGTGGCTGCAAGGACACCGAGGACGAACCGAGCAGGAAGATGCCAGACCTGGGCTAGCCCATCAGCGAGGTCGGTGGGATCCACACCGATGAGTGTGACCAGGCAGGCCATACCGAAAGCGAGCACCCGAGCCGTGACAGCAGCGGCAAAACTCAATGACTGCTCAGAGATCACGATGAAACCCCAGGAGAAGAAGATGTGACCTCCTGGTCTGCCGTATAGCGCTAGGGAGAGCCCAGTGAGTGGAGCGACTATGACAAAGGGGAGGGCACGCAAGGCGAGGGTGCGCAGCCGCGCCAAAATTTCGCTCGGTGCTAGAGATAGCCAGATGATGATTTCTAGTGCGACAACCACCGTAGCACTGACCCAATCGAGGGTGATGAACAGCGGAAAGGTGAGAATCATTGCAGCACCAAGTCGGGTGACAGGGTTCACGGAATCAAGTACGGTGTGGCGAGTTGGCTGGCTGGTCATGGCAGCTCCAGATGAATCCGGTGATCACCGAGAGCTTCGATATACTCCGGGTCATGGGTGACCGAAATGATGGTCGTACCACCACTCTTGAGTTGCCAGACGATCTCAACCATAGCCATCCAGGTGAGTCTGTCTTGACCAAAGGTGGGCTCGTCCAGAATGATCACAGACGGGTTGCATGCTAGGACGGTTGCAACGCATAGGCGTCTTTTTTCCCCGCCGGATAGGGTGAAGGGGTTGGCCTGAGCTAAGTGGGAGAGACGAAACTGGTCAAGCAGAGTGTTGGCTGTTTCGTTCACGAGTTCTTTGTTCTTTGAGCCCCGCAACGCGCGAAGCCCCACAGCGATCTCATCAAAGACAGTCTTGGCTGTGAACTGGTGGTCAGGGGATTGGAACACTGTTTGGATCCTGGTCAAGAGTTCTGCAGATTTCCATGTGTGAGGATGAGGTTTTCCTGCAGGAGCGAGCATGGGTGCGGCTTCTACACTGCCTGCCAAGGGCGGAAGCAACCCGGCCAAAGTGAGTGCGAGAGCAGTTTTTCCCGAACCGTTCACCCCTGTGATGACTGTGGACAACCCCTGTGGAATGTCGATAAAGAGATTTTCTTGTGCGGGGGTGTCGTACCCAACACTGAGATCAACCCCAGTCAGTAGGGAGGAACCAACTTGGTGATCTGGGTCGATTCTTGTTGGGTGGTCGTCCTTCGTATGCGGTTTCGCTTGCGGGGTGGGTATGGATTCTGCGAGTCGCGGAGCCTGCGCTGCGGAGCCTGCCAGGGCGACTCGCAGTGCGCAGGGTGACGGGGTTGGGTCCTGCGGCTGGCGTGCAGAATGACGAGAGTGGGATGACCGGGTTGCGGTTGTGCTGACGCGGAAATCCATTGTTTTACCTATTCGAGGGACATAGGACTCAGGCACCCACACTCCCTGGTCGGCCAGCATGTCCCCTTGCTGGGAGAAGACCTCACCAGGTTCACCATCAGCAATCACTCCCTGGGGACCCACCACCATCACACGATCAACCAAGGGTACCCACACCTCGCTGCGATGTTCCACGACAATGAGGGTGCGTTCTCGTTCAGCAACCGCCTCGCTCACCCCTTGACGTACCTCTTCCACCCCCTCCACATCCAGGTTGGCTGTCGGCTCGTCGAGCAGAAGAATCTCAGCACCCATGGCCAAAGCCCCAGCGAGTACGAGTCGCTGCTGCTGTCCGCCCGAGAGATGGTGACTGGGATGATCCAGCCCAAGATGAAGCCCGACACTGGTCAGTGCCGATGTCACGCGCGGCCAGATTTTGTCGGACTCGACGCACATATTTTCACAGCCGAAGGCCACATCGTCACCGATTCGAGCCAAGACAATTTGCGACTCGGGGTCCTGCATCATCAACGCAGCATGACCCTTCAGATCCCTGGGATGACGATGACCGATAGTCAACGAACCGGCTTCCTCCCCCTCGTCCCCATCCCCGAGAACACCAGCCAACCCAGCCAACAGGGTCGACTTTCCACCACCGGATGCCCCGAGAAGCAGGACGCGCTGGCCTGGTTCAATCGAAAAGCTCAGGTTGTGGATAGCCCACTCCCGGCGACCTGCATATCGCCATCCCCAGTTGTCAGCCTTGATCGTACTGCCCATGACCACCTGTCATCACTAGACGAGTTGACGGATTTCTCGCCCAGAATCGAAACGATCAAGAGCTCCCGTGCGAGCAAGGCCCCGCTGAATAATCCACCCAAGCACTCCGCCAAGGATCAGTCCAGACACCATGAGGACACCAAGATACGCCATTTTGTGGAAGCGAACCCATCCGGCGTACCATGTGGCAGTTTCATAGCCCCATTCGAAGACTGTTGCCACCATGCCAGCGAGCATGGCCACCGGAAGTTTCCATAGGCGATAGAAGAAGATGGCGAACACTATTTCGGCACCGAGGCCTTGCAGGAATCCGCTCAGAAGTACGGTGAGACCCCACTTGGAACCAATGAGAGCAGGGATACTTGCAGCGATCATCTCAACAAAGAGAGCCGCACCAGGTTTGCGAATGATCAAACCACCCAGTACACCACCGAGGACCCAGATACCCCCGACTAGTCCGCGAGAAGGAGGATAAAAAGCTTTCAACAGACTGCCCAGTGACCCGTCAGCGAAAGTCCAAGCGAAAAAAAGAAAACCTATCGTGACACCGAGTACGGCGGCAACGACAATATCAACGACCCGCCAGTGGAATCGCCGAGAAGGAGAAGTAGTAGACATGTGTGCCCTTTCTGTGTGGGCACGGGCGACATGGTGGTCGAAGAACATCCCTTCGCTGGTATTAGCCAGATCAGGTTCATGCGGTCGAAGGCTTGGGCCTTCCTCTCAGCCGGTTGGCTCCCGTGTTTCACTGCAAGTGTACCAACGAGGTGATCAGTTGTGCATCACCTACTATGATGGATTCGTTCCTATAGAGGAGGAATGATGAATGTTGTCATTGTTGTGTACACAGACGATCCCAGTATTCGTACAGATGTGGAGAATGCTCTGGGCACAACCTTGGGTGGTGTCGATGTTGAACTACGCTGTGTAGCCACCCAAGGTGGCGTACTCAAGGAACTAGACAAGAAGGATGTTGACTGCTGCATTTTTGATGGCGAAGCGACTCCTTCAGGTGGAATGGGTTTGTCCAAACAGGTTCGCGACGAATACCCAGACTGCCCTCCCGTACTTCTACTCGTTGCTCGCCCAACTGATTCATGGTTGGCAACATGGTCACGTGCTGAAGCGATACATCCTCTTCCCATCGACCCCTTCATGCTGACCAAACAGGTGGAAGACCTGGTGTTTGTCGAAGAAGCAGCAGCCTAACCGTACGACTTTGAAGAAAAACTCGGCGATCGCAAACCTCTAGGTTGCTTGGTAGTCGGGGATATAGCGGTCAACGACGAAGGCAGAGAACTCGGTGCGGCCACCCTCCCGATCGGTTAAGGCAAAATATCGGTTGATATTGCCACGTGATTGTTCCCAGATATTAGAGTTCCATGTGGGATCGATGATCCTCCACTGCTTCCCAAGTTTCACTTTCACCCACGCATGCCCCAGCCCCGAATCATCAGCATAACCGGTGATAATCATGGTCTCCAGCTGGGCTTCCTGTGCAAGAAGGTGAAAAGCACCAGCGTACGAGGTACACACACCTTTACCCTCCAACAGAACACCTGTCGCATTCCAGGAATGGGGGAACTTTTTCACGTAATCCTCCCGAGTGCGTTTTTCTGAAGAAAAATCGTAGGCACCCTTGTCGTACGAGGCCGTTTTGGACAGATATTCGTTGATCGCTAGTGCGCGCTCACGCTCGGTCATGGACTCCGTGAACAAGGATTGAGCCACGTCCATCACCTTGTTGTGGATTTTTTCAGCTGATTTCGCTCGCTCCTCAGCAGTGATTTCATAGTCAACATAGAGGACGTTATTGATCACTCCCACGATTGGAAACATGTCGATAATGTACGGATTTTGGACGTACGCCTCGTTAGCCGCATCAATGATGAGTGGGGCATCGGGGGTGATGAATCTGGTCATGTCGATTGCTTCAGTCCCAGCAAACATGTTCGCAGCGATATAGGTCACCATCTCGGAGGTGCCCACCCAGGTGTACGGCGAATCGGGTATGGTGTAGGAAATCTCCTTACCTTGAGCATAGTCACGGGTTTGTCGTGGAGACATCATGACCAGGTCTTGGCCAAATTCTCGCTGGTAGATCGGAGCTAACCCCTTCTTTTCCCCCATCGACTTGATCGTCGTATAGGAGCCTCCCTGGTCAGTATCGATCACAACACTCAGGAGCGTACCCTGGGCACCATAGGTGAGTGCAATATCTTTCTTGTCAGGGTGGGAGACCAATGTCCGGGCCTCGGTGTCGAGGAAGACAGTGCGACAGTCTCCCATGGTGACAGGCAATTGTGCAGGGAGAAAGGTCTCGGGTTTGCTTGATTGATGTCTCATCCGCTCGAAAGTTTTGCCAGCAATAGACCCAACCGTGGACATCACCAATTCTTTGCCATCGAGATAGGAGACAAAGGAGGTGTTGCCTTCACCATCGACTGCGACCACAGAAAAACTCGGATAGGCGAGGGTTGACGTGTCATGGTCGGGTGGATCATCGCCTTGATAGAACACATCTTGAGGCTGGCATTGAACTCCTCGCTGCGAATCGAAAGCTACGAAAGCAGAATTGTATACACTGACAGCCTCACCGTTTTGGTACCCATTTTGGTAGTCGAGATCCTGGGTCGATGCGTACCACTGACTTGTGTTCCCATCAACCACACCAATGATATCCATGTGGGTCTCATCCTTGGTGAGGGCCTGAGGTGGTTGTCGTACGACATAGTACGCTGAGGCGTCTTCAACCACACTCCACGAGAACAGTGGTACGCCGTATGGCGACATTTCCATGGTGAACTCAGGGGCAGCGAGGGCCCCACCGTGAGGTTCAACAGTAAAAATGTGCACCCGAGGTCTCTTCAGCAGCCCTCCGAGGAGAGAATATTTCTCAGCAACATAGTAGGTTCCACTAGGCCACAGGCCCGCAGCGCCAACATGGGGAGAATCCATGGACTCGGGAAGTGCGAACCACGGGTTTAGTTCTCCTTGACTTGGCTCCAGTACGACCGTGTGGACTCCTGGAAGTCTGGTTGACTGGTGAGTCGTCACATGTTTGATCGGGTAGTTCAGTTCCGGATCACCGTACACCTCGACTTTCTTCTCCCACGGATTGCGTGTAGAGGTTGAAGTGGAGTCTTCACCGGCGAAGAGTGGAAGTGTGATGGACCACGAACTGTCGGAGTCCTTCATGGCGCGCTCGACAATGTCGTACCCGTACGGGGACGCCTCCCAACCCAAGCGTGGAATGTACACCAACCCGGCTGCGATCAAAGACAGAACCACAAGTGTGATCAGCGACCCGATAAGGAGTTTTCTGCTGCGTTTCTTCTTGGGCACCTCGGGTGGATCCGGTTGTGTGTCTATGCGCTGGTACGGCGGGGTGTCCCTGATCGTGGGGAGACTAGCGAGTCTTGTTGGCGGGGGTGTTGGACGAGCCCAAGTGGAGGCACCTAAAGAGTTCGCATCAGGGAAGGGGTTCGGGTCCTGGCGGCGGGGTTCTCTTGGCACCCGTGGCGGTGGGTCACCAAATATCCCACTGCCATTGTTGCGAGGCTCATCCACAACTATAGATTTTATCATCTGAGACTATCGCGTTTCGACCCAGACTAGGTATCCACTATGCTGTTCATGTTACGACGATGAACGGAATCCCCATGAGCTCCTATGATTCTCCAGGTTTGCCCCCGTTCCATCCTCAGATGCCCGCACCTCAGCCACCGCCGCCTGGGCCTGCTCAGTGGAGTCCTGATCATCCACCACAACACTACCCACCAGCTCCTCAACCAGACCATCACCCTAGACCTCTCCCGCCCTACCAGGAACCCTACATGGGCCCCTATCAGCCACAACCACCCCAGAGGCCCCATGACCAGGGACGCTCATTCCAGGAACCGCACCAGCACCCCTACTACCAGGATCCTCAGGGAGCGCCGTACACTCAACCACCGGCAGAGCCGTACCCTGTACCGCATCCGGAACCTCACCCGGTTTCGTACCCAGAACCCCACCCGGCTTCCTCTGGGCATGCAACACCTGGATGGTCATGGGAGGATCAAAGTCCTCCATCACCTGCGGCTCCCCCCCAAGCACCAACAACTCCTCCACCTTCTCGACCGTTAGGGTCAGTACCGCAATGGATGATAGATACCCAGTCTTCTCCATCACCTGTGGCACCCCCGATTCCTGAGTACGCCACCGTACCGAGGGCGGCAAGACCAGCCTGGGAAACAGAGCCATCCTGGGAGCAGCAACCCTCCTGGGAGCAGCAGCCACCACCACCGTCGACCACCCCCGACCGTGTTCCACCAAGTCCCCCAGATGCCTATCCACCACCGCCACCCTCTCTGGGGGAAATCACTCCAGCGGTGGTGCCTCCAGCTGAAACAGTAGAGCCAATGGAGCCGACCTGGGAGACACCAATAGTCACTGAATCTCCACGTGTTGATACGCCAGTGATGGGTGAGCCCTTGGGTTGGGAAGGCGTCGCCACCGCGCTGATCACTGAGAGTGGGCCAGGTGTCGAACCAACCATGATCACTCGCGGAATACCAGAAGCTGAATCCGAGATTCCTCAAGGGCAACCTTGGGGACTCTTGCCCAGCGGTAGTGAGGATTGGTCACCACAAGACCATCCTCAAGGAATACCACTGTTGGATGAACCACCCATGTTGGTGACACCGCCGATACCCACACCGGAACCTGAACCTCCCATTCCTACAAAAGAACCAGTGATTCAAGACATCGCACCGGTGGTGGGGCAGGGTGAATTGATCGATGACAGCGCCAGTGAGGTTGTCGCTTCGCAAGAAAATGCCGACACCCACCTAGAACAACCCGTGGATCATGAGGAAGCCGGCATACCGCTGGTTCCTCCGCCACCACCAGCCCCGGTATCCCCAGAGCCCCCTCCTTCCCCCGACCCTGTCATCGTACCGGCTCAGGCCAATGAGCCAGACCCTGTCGTTGTGCCAGAACCGGTCATTCATCCCAACCCGGTCAGCGAGCCAGGCCCGGTGACAGACCTTCCACCAGGGATGCTCACACCGTTGAGTGCGTATGCAGAAGCTGCCATGGAACCGGTCGCTGTGGTGAGCACTCCACCCGAACCCAGTCCACCATCAGCTCCGCCGACACCCAATCCTCCACTAGTGCACAGCGAAATGGTGTATCCACCAGGCCCCATGGGTCCAGGACCAGCACCAGTGCCGTACGTTGTCGGGCCCTCGAGTGTACACAATGTGATGGTTCAATCCGGTAATGGTTTTGCCATCGCTTCCTTGGTTCTTGGAATAGTCGCAGTAGTCTTGGGTCTTTTCCCACTACTCAGATTGTTAAGCATCCTCGTCCTTCCACCGTGTGCTGTTTTGGGGTTTATCTTCGGTATCGTCGGAATCGTTCAAGGAAGGAAAGTGGGCAAAGGTGTGATCATCTCTATTGTGGGGATACTCTTATCCCTTATCGCAGTCGCTCTCTTGCTGGCCCCCATCTTTGAGTTCCTGAATTTCCTATCCATGTTCCAAATGTCCTAGCACAGTGGGGACCCACTGTGTTCGTGAATACCGTCGGGGTATGACCTGGCGTACTGGCTTCGCTATGCTGTGGTCTGGGAAGTGAGGTGACATGAACGATTGGTCCAATATCTTGCTGGCGACTAAGGCCCTTGTGGACCCTGCGACGACGTCCAAGGACCTGATGGATATTGCTCAGGTCCACGAAAGTCTGTGGACAGATATCGTTGCCCATCCGAAAGCTGACCCCACCTTGTTAAAGTGGCTAGCTGAAGAAGCGTACCATCCGTTCATTCGTACCCTTGCTCTTGCTCGACTGCCCTTAGAATCGCAGACGGAAGAACCGGTGGTACGAGTCCCTCTCCCCTTCCTCGGTGCTGGACTCCCAGCGGCAACCGAGCGCCGTACACCACTGGTACAGTCTCCACCAGTGGTTCGTCCACAAGCGCCGAAATCGAGCGTACTGCCGAAACCAGTGAACCCAGGCCAAGCGCGTACTCCAGCACCTAACACAGCTCCTGCGCCTACACCAGTGCATCCACCTGCACCCACGCTAGCGCGTCCCCCTGCCCTCAAACCTGCCACTCCCACTGCGGCTGCCCCTTCTCGAAACCCCGCAGACTTCACTCCAACAGTAGCCATACCCGTTGCTCGACCAGCATCGACCTATGCAGATGTGGATGCCCCTTTTATTGCCCCCCAACCACTTCGTACGAAGTCCGGGCCATCGTGGATCCCCCTGGTAGCTATCGGGGTGGGCCTTGGACTGCTCATTGGTGTCATCATCATTCTCTCTAATGCGAACTCCACCATGGATCCTCCCACTAGAAACCCCACCAGTACCATCAGCAACGCCACCGCGACTACCGCTATAGTCAATCCAGAACTCACCATTGATCAGTTCGTCTACCTGCTCACCGGAGGCCCAGATAATACAGGCGATCGACTGTGGTGGCAGATGTCAGCAGTCACCCAAGATTTCTATGGCGACTATTCCATCATCGCTTCGCGTTTACAGAACCAAGCCGCCGATTACCGAGGTGATGGTGTTCCTCCAGCTGATTGGCCCGCAGGAATCAACTATGGAACTTCCTCGAAAGGGATTTCTGCCGGAGCAACAACGAGCAGTGAAAACATCGGCGAAGTTATCCTTCGCTTCTTCAATAGCGAAGACAATGCTGTTGGGTTTTCTTCAGGGTGGGCCCAAGCCTCTCCACTACCTGATGGAATGTACCGCGACTCTAGTATCTTCGCCGGAGTTCATGTGTGGTGGCAAGCTAATGGTGAGGATGCTGCCTTCTATCATGTCACTGCCCAGTACGGGAATGTCACAGCCACCTTCGAAACCTGGGAACCTCTGACACAAGAGGAGCTCGAAGAGCAGTTGGATCTCTTCCGTACTGCTGTCGATCATGCGGCGACCCAGTGAGTCACCACAGCTAGGATATTTCTGATTCCTGCTGGCTGTAGAGCTGGGAGTAGAGTCCCCCAAGCGCCAACAATTCTTCATGAGTTCCTGTCTCTTCGATCTCCCCGGCTTTAAGCACGATAATTCGATCCGCATGTTGAACTGTCGATAGGCGGTGGGCGATCGCAATAGTGGTGCGATTCTTGCTTGCTTCGTCTAACGCTTCTTGTACGATCCTCTCTGAGACAGTATCGAGGGCCGAGGTGGCCTCATCCAGGATGAGAATGGGGGAATCCTTGAGAATGACCCGAGCAATAGCAAGTCGTTGACGTTCACCCCCGGAGAGCCGATACCCCTGCTCACCAACAATGGTGGCCATACCATCGGGCATAGCTTCAATAGTGTCGAGGATATTGGATTGGGCACAAGCCGCCCGTAGCTCCTCCTCGCTAGCCTCAGGCTTTGCATATCTCAAATTTGCGGCAATGGAATCATGGAAGAGGTACGCCTGTTGTGAAACGATGCCAATATGATCAATCAGGGATTGAGCAGTGAGATCACGTACATCATCACCAGCAAAAAGTACCTGACCAGAGCTCGCCTCATGGAGACGAGCAATAAGATAGCCGATCGTAGTTTTTCCTGCACCAGATGGTCCAACAAAGGCGACAAACTCTCCAGGCGAAATATGGAAACTTAAGCCCGACAAGGTGGGTCGTTCGTCAGTGGAAGCATCGGGATAGCGGAAGCTCACATCGGCGAACTCAATCTCACCGGCCAGCGATTCGTTCACTTCACGAGCATCATCTTTATCCACGATGGAAGGAACCATGTCCAGATATTCGAAGATGCGGGCAAAGAGAGCAGCTGAGGTTTGCAGATCGAGTGCAACACGCAGCAAACCCATCATGGGCATGAGTAAGCGTGCTTGTACGGCAGTGAAGGCGACCAATGTTCCGGCAGTGATGGTGTCGTCCCCCCGTACGATAAAGAAACCTGACAGGAGGTAAATCAATGCTGGAAGTAGAGAGACAAACACTTGGACTAAAGCAAAGAACCACTGCCCGGTCATCATCTGTTTGACTTGCAAAGCGATCTGATTGTCATTCTCTTGGGAATATCGCGCCGATTCATCCCGGGAACGCCCGAAAGATTTTGCGAGAAGAATACCTGACACAGACAGCGACTCTTGAGTAATAGCGGTCATTGTCGACAGAGACTCTTGGGTTTGCGCTGCAACCCGAGCACGAATCGTACCCACCCGTCGCTGAACAACCACCAAGACTGGCATGAGCAGGAAAGCAATGAGTGTTAACTGCCAACTGAGTATGAGCATGGTCACCGCAGCAGCAATGACTGTGACAGTATTGCCCACCACAGAGGAGACAGTATTAGTCAGTACGGTCGCCACCCCACCAACATCATTAGCCAGGCGTGACTGAATAACTCCAGTCTTCGTTTTGGTGAAAAAGGCTAATTCCATGGACTGGAGATGATCAAACAAAGTGACGCGCATATCACCCATCACTCGATTTCCGGTCCTAGATGTCAACCAGGTTTGCCAGATGCCAACCAGATTAGAGATCAGCAGTAGTGTCACCATGATCCCGAGAAGGCGAAGAAGGCGAGGCATATTGGGGCCCAAAGTCTGGCCTTGATCGCTGAGTGGGAAGAGCCCCTCATCGAAGATGCGCTGGGTGACCAGGGGAGGGAAGACAGAAACCACTGCTGTGAACAGGACCAAGATGATCATCACCGTGATGGCTTTCGTATAGGGCTTGAACAATGCCATGATGCGTTTACCCAGGTTGGCCACCTTGGGTGCAGCAGCATTGATGGCTTTTTGAGCCTCGATGTCACCTGATGAGATGCGGGCCGCTCGGCCGCGGCCTCCACCCATTCCACTCATGGGGTTAAGTAAACCATGGTTGGGGGATCATTGGGCGGTTCTTTATGCAGGAACAGGATCCATCAGGTGCCCGTGGGGGCGGTGGTCGTCGATGACGGTTGCACCAGGGACAGGTCCAACTGCGTGATAGGTACGTTGGGCTACCTCCAGTGAGGTGAGAAGCTCACCCAAATGTTGGGCCTCCTGTTCACTATCCACGAGGAAGGCAACAGTCGGGCCCGAACCGGAAATGATCGCACCATGGCACCCCAGTTCGACTCCAGCACGTATAGTGGTCGGCAACGTCGGTGCCAAGGAACAGGAAGCTTCATGCAGGTCATTGATGAGCTGTGCCCCCACCCGCTTCGTCTCCCCAGTGGTCAGTGCCATCATAAGTTCTCGAGGAATCTCAGGGGTTGTGGGTGGCGGATGATGGCCGGTGAGTTCATCGAATCTCTGGAATACCTCCGGAGTGGACAGTTGGGTTGATGACAGGGCGAGAACCCAGTGGAATGTTCCTCGGCTGAGAGCAGGGGTGAGGGTTTCGCCACGTCCAAGCCCGACAGCGCACCCACCCATCAAAGGGAAAGGTACGTCTGCACCAAGCCGGGAACCTAAGGCCATGAGATCTTCGAGAGATGCATCCACATCCCAGAATCGGGAACAGGCGAGCAGGGCCCCTGCTGCATCAGCTGATCCTCCGGCCATTCCACCAGCCACAGGGATCTGTTTATCGATGGTGAGGTGGATTCCTTCACTGACGCCGTACTCGTTCTTGAGCAGCCTTGCTGCGCGGTAGGCAAGATTCTCGTCACCAGGTCCTATGTGGTGAGCTTGTTCGCCGCGTACTTCGCAGACCAATTCTTCGCTGGCACGAACAGTGATGTCGTCATAGAGGGAAACTGCTTGGAAGAGGGTGGCAAGCTCATGGTAACCGTCATGTCGTTGTGCCCCCACGCACAGAGCCAGATTGATTTTCGCTGGTACGCGGACGCGAACCTGGTCTTCAGTGGCGAAGGTGTGGCTCATAGGATTCACCGTACCCCATCGTGAGACCAATGAGTCACCAATGGACAGTCTTGAGTAGTTTCGCCGCAAGAAAGTGGAGATCGCTCTTACTTGGACTTTTTCTTTTTCGGCCTAAACTTTTTGGTCGCTGGAGGAACAGGGGGGAGTACGTCGCCGTCGAGCAGTTCATCAAAGGGGCCATCGGCGCTCGGATCGACTAACAAGTCGGCTGGTGGTAAATCAGGAGGAGGAGGTGGAGGTGGAGGTGGAGGTGAGGTCTTGGGTGTTTTGGGGGTCTTGGGTTTTTTCTTGGCAGGAATGGCTTTGTTTGTTGAGGAAGCAGGGGTTTTCTGTTTCTTGGTTTGTTCGGTTTCCCTCTGTTCAGTGTCGTCGATACCAACCGCGTCCTCCTGGTCCGCAGTCTCCTCCTGGTCTGCGGTCTCCTCTAGGTTTGCGGTGTCCTCGGTTTCGTCGGGTTCGTCGGTTTCCTCGGTGCCCGCAGTGTCCTCAGGTTCCTGGGGTTCGGCAAGTTCCTCGGTCTCGATAGAGTCAACCCCATCAACCTGGTCTACCTTCTCGACCTCCACAGGGTCCTCTACCTCCTCTACCTGCTCGGATTTCTCAGTGTCTCCTGGGTCCAGTGTCTCAACACTGTCATCCGGCTGCTCAAACTCGACAGTTTCCTCAAAGACATCGACCTCGTCAACTTCCATGGCTTCCGTGGAGTCTGGGGTTTCTGCCGTTGCTGGTGTATCGTCAGGCTCTTGTGGTTGGGGAGAGTCCTCTGATTCGGCAATGTCTTCGCTGTCGCCATCACCGGCTTCTTCGCTCTCTTCAGCCCCGTCGGCCCCCCTTGGGTCATCAATCTCACTGGAATCGTTGGATTCGCTGTTGGCTTCTTCCACAAGGGAGTCAGTTTCTACCCGGTCCAATTCCACAATTGCCCACCCTGCCCAAGCAGCCTTGTCGGTAGCATCAAGGATGGTGGGTTCCTCATAGGGAATCAAGCGTGGATCGAGGACAAGTTCTGGTGGGAACCACCGGCTCATCATTGATCGTGTTGACTTTTCCATCACTTCGAGTGCATCAGGGGCTTCAGGAGGAATGGGTTTATGCACGAGTGTCACGAATTGATGGGCGAGGAATTTCCCAGACTTCCGTACTCCCCGAACCAGCTTTCCTCTGACTTTGCGAGCGACACCCTCGATATACTCGACGACCTCCATGAACTTGTCGTCCTCGTCCTCAGAGTTTTCCTCTTGCTCTTCGGTAGTATCGATATTCACACCATTGGGTGCTATGTTATCGGTGTCACTATCTGCAACAGCCCTAGTGCCCTCTTCTGGAATTGCCTCACCAGAGTCTTTCTTATCCGAGTCCTCCTCGCTGGAGGTTTCCAAGTTAGAGGTCTCCTCGTCGGAGTTCTCTGCTTCACCAGAAACCTGGTCGACACCCTCCCCAACAGGCTCTTCTTCTGATTCCTGATCCTGGGTGCCCTCGTCTGGGGTGCCACCCTCTTGTGACTCCTGGAATGGCTCCTCACTGTCCTCAGCAGTGGTGGCGTCAGTGGGATCTTCTTCGCTGGTTTCTTCTCCACTGTCCTCTGGTGACTCCTCGTCAGCACTGGCTTCTTCATTCTCGGTGATAGGTGGTTCTATGTCCCCCTGTTCAGAGTCTTCCTGAGAGGTTTCTTCACCCGAGTCCTCTACTTCAACAAAGTCGTCGCCCTCGGATTCCTCACCGGGAGTGGTTTCCTCGTCGTCACCGTCGTGTTCCACACCCTCTGCTGTGATGTCTTCTTCTTCAGGAACATTGTCATCCTCACTTTGCGGGCTGTTGTCCGCTGTCTCGGGCGCATCCTCCTCAGTGGCGGCCTCCGCCTCGTCAACGTTTTCCTCGGTAATGACCTCCTGATCGACCTCACCAAGTGCAATACGCCAGGCCAACATGCGTTGAGCTCGGTTCTCTCTTTCAATCTCCGACAATGCTCGCAGGCCGCTGCGTACTGCCCCAGGAAGAAGGTCTTCCTCTTCTTCGATCGCAGGCAAAGAGAAATAGTGTGCCCCAGCCCCGAGAGTTACTACGAGTCCGATGACAGACACCGCAGCACCAAGAAGTACGATGTGGGTTTCGCGAACAGAACCATGACCAAGACTGCCGAAAGCCCAAGCAATATCAGCTGCGACCATGGTCATCGCAGGAGCAATAGCTAAAACCACGAGCAAACAGATCACCCGGATCGTACGCTTGCGGAGCCCCCGATCGATAGCTCGATATTTGGGCAGTGGAAGATACGCCGGTCGTGCCACAATGGCTGCAATGGCCATAACACCGACCACGAACACCAGCGGCAGAGCATAGACCAGTCCAGCAGTGTAGAAGGTTCCCGCAAACGGTTCACGTATTCCCCATCCGAAGCTTCCAGCATCGTTCCATGAGGTGGTACGACTGCGCTGACCGGGGCTCGCTTCCGCCACTGCCCAGAAGCAGTACGCGATCAGGACAATGAGGCAGCCCATGGCTACAGCGAGAACTCTCCAAGGAAAGATATCTTTCACATACCGCAAGGGATAATCTAAACGATCCTGGTTGTGGTCGCTCCTGTCTCCAGGGGTACGTCCCAGAAGGAACCAGTCCCCCGGGACAATGACGACCATGGCCACTATTGCCCCCACAGCGGGGGCAATCAAGATGTTCTTCAAGTGTGCACTGGTGACTCCGACAATAATCCCGACGACAAGACCAATGAGCAGGGCGGCACCGCGCACAATGCGAAGTTTCTGGAAGACATCAGGAAGACGTTTGTAGTGGGTGACTCTCGGAGCATGGCGAGCGTGAAAAATCGTAGCAACAATGAAGAGGATGGACATGAGGATGACAGCTCCAACCACCCAGCTTCCAAGCAGGGATGCACCCGTCATCGTTTTTCCTTCACAGTGGTGTCAAAGCAGTGAGCCCAGCTCCATCCCAGCCATGGTCACCTGCCGACGGTGGTTGCAACCTCAACACGTCCTCGACAAGCCCCCCGCCCAGCGTGCGCGTTGTGCTCGTTTACTTCAGATTTTCTTTACTCGATTATGGATGGTGGACTCCCATGAGTCAATGTCACACTAACCACAAACCGGACATATTATATAAGGCAACCATCAATCCTCCCCAGACATTTGACCATGAGACAAGACGTGTGAACACCATTTGCCTGCCATGGTTTACATGGTGTGAGGAGCATGGATTCCCAGAAGGTCCAACCCTGTAGCAAGAACACGTTGTGTGGCTCGACACAGCACGAGTCGTGATGATCTTTCCTCGCTGTGAAGGACAGGGCACTGCTCATAGAACACAGACAAGTACGTGGCCAATTCAAAAAGATACCCACAGAGTTTGTGTGGCTGGAGATTCTCAGCCACATCCTCCACAACCTCCGGGAAGCGACTCAGCGTTAAAGCGAGAAGTTCCTCGGCAGGTTCGGTCAGTGCTTGGATCTCCGCATTGTTGTCATCCACCACGTCACCATCAGCTTCCGCGCGGCGAAGAATCTGCGAGACACGCGCATGGGCATATTGGAGGTACGGCCCCGTATCACCAGTTGTTGCTGTCATCCGTGTGACATCAAAGACATAATCCTTGTGGAGCCCATTAGACAGGTCAGCGTACTTCACTGCCGCCATGGCAACCTCAGGGGTCGCCACCTCTTCGGCTGCATCCAACAACGTATCCAAGGTCACAGCCTTCCCATCACGGGTCTTGAACATCTTGCCATCAGGGCCGAGAACTGATCCGAAACCCACATGCTCTGCTCGTACCTCACAACTGAGCCAGTTGGCGAGAGTAGCTGTAGCAAAAACCTGCTCAAAGTGATGGGACTGGGGTGAGCCGACAACATAAATAATTCGGTCAGCGGTCAAAGCATCAACGCGGTAACGAATCGCAGCAAGATCAGTGGTTGAATAGCCGTACCCGCCATCAGACTTGCGTACGATCAAAGGCGAGTCTCCCTCGTCAAGAAAGACACACAAGGCCCCATTGTCTTCGGTGGCTAATCCCAGATCCTCAAGGTCTGTGGCCACAGCATCCAGCATGAAGTTGTACATGGATTCACCAGCAAGGTCCTCGTCGGTGAGAAGAACACCCAAACGGGCGTACGCTTGGTTGAATCCAACCTTGGATACCTCAATGAGGGTTTGCCAGATTCGTATGGTTTCTTCATCTCCACTTTGCAAAGCGACGACTCGCTTGCGTGCAGCTTCCATGAAGTCCTCATCGCTGCGGAAATGGGTCTGTGCTCGTTGATAGAGCTCCACCGAGGTTTCAAGGGTCAAGGTAGTGGGGTCAATATCTTCATCAAGAATTTGTTCGACGAGCATGCCGAATTGGGTTCCCCAGTCACCAATATGATTTTGGGGAATCACGATGTTTCCCACTGCTCGAAGGACTCGTACCAAACAATCCCCAATAATCGTTGAACGCAGATTACCGACATGCATAGGTTTGGCCACATTAGGTGCAGAATAATCGACAACCACCCGCTGAGGTGATTCCTGTTGAGGGATCCCCCCATGAGGGTCAGCTAGATGCGTGGTCACCGCTTCCCCCAAGCGATCAGCACGGATGCGGATATTGATGAATCCTGGTCCTGCGATTTCGAGAGGTTCGCACAGATCAGAAATGTCTAGTTCTTCCACGATTTCTTTAGCGATATCTCTCGGGTTTCGGCCCGTCTCTTTAGCTAAGCGCAGAGCAACATTGCATTGATAATGACCGAAAGCCGGTTTCGTTGACAAGCGTAGTTCGGGGTCGATGTGAGTAACCGCCTGCATCCGGGCAGAGATAACCTCCAGAAGAGAAACCATGGGCTCTATTCTACTCAAGGAAAAGAACCGTCCTTCACCGCAGTCTCACCCAGGCAGTCATACAGCCGTGGGCTGTGTGGGGTTAGCCAGGTGGGTTTCCCCACAGTCTCACCATCAGGGCAACGGCAAACCCCACTATAGGTAACCCCACCCCTAAAGCGATTCCCACGGGCATCTCTTCAATGAACAGCGGCCCTAAGGTCCACGGGATGAAAACAATGAACAAGAAGATAGCAAGGCAGAAACCTAGGAACCTACCCTTACTCATTGGTGCAAGGTCGGCTCTCGCATGGACTAGCTCCGATTCGGCGCGAGGAGGTGCCACAGGCCACCACTGGTCTGTTTGCGGATCGTGGAGCCATCCTGCACCTGCGTGAGAGACAGCTCGAAGGAGATCGGTGATGTCCTCAAACACTTCGGTCACGAGGTAAAGTACTTGAATCTTCACGAGCTCAGCTGCAGCCATGGCATCGATGGTCATCTCCAGCCAGTCACGGTGATTATTGGTGACGATATAGACCAGAGCGATCTGCTCCCCTGATCTTTCACAGATGGAGAGCATGTCCTTTTCGATCTGGGAGATAGTCTTTCCCTGGGCAGAGCATATCGTCTTCCATTGCTCCATCATGAGTGGCTTGCGTGCGTACACGGTGAAATCCATGGACATATCAACAGACTATCGCGAGAGGATTTCTGGTGGTGGGACTACTTCAAGAGGCGACGAAAGATCACCAGTACAAACAAATTGCCTTGTGTTCCACCAATACTTGTATGGTCGACTTCCCATCCTGATTGAACGTAATAGTTCATGAGTTGGGTGAGCCGCTGGTCAACATTCACTCCGACTGCTCCTGGGATTGCCCCGGACTCATCCCACGAGCCAAAGCCTACTAACCCGAGATTTCGAACACGAACAGCCTGGTATTCATACACTCTTTCATTATGACACATCCTGGTTAGGTGACCAGATCACCAATGATCACGATATTTGTGGTCGATGGCCCATCTGATGGTTCAACCAAGCAGGTCATGAACACTAGTCGCCCAGGAGTTGATTCCCACAAACGAGCATCTTCACCAATCTCTGTTTTGGGGACAGTGTATATGTCCACCACCAGGTAGGTCAGGTCACCAATGATGATGAACTCACCAGCGTTGAGCATCACATTCTGATCAACTTGCACATAGTTCCCCGGGGATCGTCCACCAGCAGTGGCATGGGTGACCAGGAACACTGTCCCTTCCTCAGCGTTTGTTAAACCCACACCACGATTGCGTACATGGAAAACCGACTCATAGTTCGGCGGGTACATCACCCCGTCAACATCATTAATTGAACCCAAGTCAGCGGAGAGCCCAACGGAAGGGATCTGAAATTCGCCGGAGCGTTGATGAAGAACCATACCAATGGCTTGGTCGTCTGGGGTTCTGGAATCATCGTCAGCTATGACCAGGTCACCATTCATGTCAGTCAAGGTGACTTCACCAGTGTCAACCACCAAAGCGATCACGAGAATCACACCAGCCACGATGAGACAATCGACTACCCATCCCCAGTGGCCTCTCTGACGGGCAATACGCTGGGGTTTCATCGCCCAACAGTTGGCCGAGGTAGGCCTACTCGTACTCCACCAGTGGGCACCTTGATACCTGAGATAGTGTGAGTGGTCTGTGGAGCTAATCCTGGGCGATGTTCGACCCTGATGGGGGTGTCCATAGACGCCCAGGTGGCGACCAAGGTTTCACCATAGGAGTAACAATAACTGGGTTCTGCTTTCGCTATGGTGTAGGGCCCGACACCCTCGAACTCACCAAAGCCATCCTCATCAACACTGTCTGGAAGAAGATCAAACCCAAACGTGGCCACCTGTGTCGCTTGAGTCCAATCAACGCTCGTACATGATCCCTGAACCGAAGCCGCACGGATAAGGACTCCATCAACAGACCATGACACCTCATCGCCGTCAACATCCTGGAAGTGAAGGTTGGAGATAGTGATCCTATCTGTGATCGTTGAACCAGGCCCAGCATGTTGGTCCGAGATCTGGGTGGAAATATCAGGAAGGTCGCTGTGAACAAAGGTTGTCTCTTCTGGTTCCCCGCGATCGTGATCGGCTATCATCACCTCCTCGTCATCCTTGGGCACCGTACCTGTGAGTTGGACTTCATAGGTGTAGCAGTACGCTGGTTCGAGGCGTGGCACAAGGAATTCACCCAAGGCGATGGTGACTGCTCCTGCATTGTCGATCGTGGAATTGTCCAGCTGGTGGGTAAATTCATGGACTGGTGTGGAGGCGGACCAATCAACCTTTTCACAATCGAGGGTGACCGGAGTCCCGCGGTAGATCACTCCAGTGACCATCCACACAACATCCTGGTCATAGACCCGAGGAACTAACCCTTGCGCAGCCACCTCATCACGAATGATCGACCCTGGAACAGCTTGTTGATCAGAGATCTTTGTTGCTACCGAGACAACACCATCACGCAAGGCGACAGACAACACCGCACCCGAACCACTTCGCGCACCACCAGCAAGCATCAGTTTCTGTGAAGGCGTACCTCCACCATTGAACGCGCGCGGGTAGCGATCCGGGACACCACTGATCGACCACTGTACCTGGTAGACCCCAGGGAGTTGTTCAGAGGTTTCGTACGTCGCCCGGGCCCGACCAGTATGGTCAGTGGGTACGGTGATGCGATTTTGTGACCCATCCGGTTTCGTGATCACGAAAACAATGTTATGGCCAGCAGGGACACCAGGCAGTCGTACTGAAAAGTCCAGGACCTCTCCCGGCCAGCGGATATCGGTGAGATTGTGTGTCACTTCGGCTGTTGTACCATCCCACGAGGAGGCGTGGGTACGGGCGTAGTTGACCAAGTCGAGGGTCTTGCCCAGAATCCCTAGCCGAGAGGCAAACTGGCGCCCCGGTGATCCTGAAACAGTAACATCAAAGTTCAATCGCAGGCCTGAGGCCCCATAAATCTCTTGGTTGGTGAGACCAAGAATGGTGGACAGAGCAAGCTTCACTGCAGCTGCATTTGCTTTCGTTTTCGGATTCTCGGAGTACCACACCATCAGCGCAGAAGCCTGCGCTAGTTGATCGGCTGACACGGCTTTGCCTTGTCTATTCGTCCAGCTCTTCATCACCGAGGGGTCCTTGCCCGGTTTGCCTACAGGACCCACCCCTCCAGGATCTACGCAGAACGCTGGGCCGTGTGACGTGTTGTAGGCCCCCATCCACAGGGTTGCGGCATTCCCCCAGGTCACCATGCTTCCCACCCCATGACCGGTCACGGTGGTGGCCCCTTGTGCAGGTTGGGTCTGCCCAGGAAGGACACTGAGTACGCTGGTGAAGAGTGCCATTCCAATGGTGACACACAGTCGGGTCAGGCGCCGACAGGCTCTACGGCGAAATACGAGAGTTGAGTGCTGCTGGATCATGGTTTATCTCCTTATCATGGGGTGTCATAGGTGGCTCCAGGGGGGCAGTACGAGCCCGGCTAGGATGGTACCCACCACGAGCCACGGGCCGAAAGCGAAGACCTTGACTTTCGATATGACCGAATAGCCAAGAGCTAACAAGCAAGCAACGATCATTCCCGCGATCACCATGGTCATGGACCCCAACCCCAACCACCATCCACAGATCATGGCAAGTTTGACGTCTCCGAAACCGAGGCCTCCGCGACTGATCATGTGTACGACAAAGAAAGCAAGCCCACAGGTGAGGGCGCAGACAAGCCCTGCAACCAGTACGGCGGGCTCAGTCCAGAAGGTCACCACACCAGCGATGACCGAGGTGGCCGCGAGAATGAGTTGCCCCACATCAGGAAGTCGCTGAACATCCAGGTCAACAGCTGCTAGCCATAATCCGACAGCGCAAAAACACAGCCATCCAGCACAGATCCACCAGGATAAGAAAGTGGTCGAATATTGACTCGTACCTAAGGTGAGGGCCCAACCCACACCCAAGCAGATGGGGATCCACCGTCGCGGGCCGGGGAGAGCGAAAAGCCTCTCGTTGATGGCACCGTTATCGCCTTCCCATGTCACTCGATAGTCGAGTCGGTTGAGCAATCGCCGCAGAATCTCCCCGCAGGCGACCCCCGACACTAGACCTATTCCTATCCCCATCTGCGCCTCTTTCTTTGTTGAACAGTTCTATTCTCACCACTGGGTACGGGTACGCAGGAGGTTATCCACAAGAAAGTGTTGGCTTCCTGGGTGGAGGTGTTGTCCACAGTGAGGATGCCGGGATGGGATGAGGTGATGGGGATGAGGGAAGACGGAGAGAGCTGTACGCCAATGGTCGATACCCGCTGATTCGTGGACTCATGTGAATATGTCCGCCTGCGGGAGTTCGAGTTCGCGATCAATGAGCTCGGTTTGCTACACTGTTCTTCGCCCAGCGCCTGTAGCTTAATGGATAGAGCATCTGACTACGGATCAGAAGGTTGGGGGTTCGACTCCCTCCAGGCGCGCATTGTGGTGGTTCTCGCCGCAGTGTCCATGTTATCTTTCCCAACCAACAGTCCTGGAACCCATGCGGGGATCGGATGATACATGAGGCAGCTGTTCGCGGTGTAGCACGTCTCGTACCACCCGATACATCAACCACACCGAGACCCCGATCCGCACCAGGATGGCGAGGACATACAGCCACGGAACAGTACCCAACCCCAACGAGAGATGAGCCCCAGCCAAATACCGCCAGATGAGGACAAAATAGAACAATTCGGACAGGGTAAAGATCACCATGTCCAAACGGTACGGACGCACAAGAATCAGCAGGGGTAGCATCCACAAGACATATTGCGGTGAATAAACCAGATTTCCGACCACGAAGATTCCAACCGCAAGGTAAGCGATCTGGGCAGCACTAGGAGTTCTTCGAGCGAGGAAAATCACCACAGCCAACGCGGCGTACCCAAAGATCATGACCGCACGTGACCAGAACTCAGGATTGCTCAGCGGAAAACCAACCAATTGAGTAGCCAAGAAGATTGAACCCAAGTCTGCCCCTCGAGAAAGATAGTTGTAAGTGTAGAAGTACGCCCACCCTTCGGTGTTAGTGATCATCATAGGAAGGTTGACCAGAATCCAGGCAGCCACGGTCGTACCAGCCATAAGGAACCAATTCCGGGTCACAGGAGTCTTCCAAGCTCCTTTGCGTACGCACAAAACGATCAGTGCACCCACAATCACGAGAGGATATAACTTGGCAGCGATGCCAAGCCCCCACCACAAGCCAGCCCACACAGGTTTGCCCTCTCGCCAGGCGGCCAAACCAGCAACAGTCAGAGCCACCACGAGCAGATCCCAGTTGATGAGTCCAGTGGTCATCACCAGTGGGGACAGAGCAAGGCCATAGATGATGAAAGGTCTATCCCCTGCGATACGCATCATGGTGGAAATCAGCCACAACCAGCAAATGAAGAGCCCCACAGCACTGACACTGAAATAGATTTCCGTGTTAACGTACGCCTGAGTTGTCGTGATCTCGGAGCTGAGGTCCGCTCCAAGCAGGGAAGCAATGAAGTTCGAGATGGTGGCAAAATACCCGGTAAGAACAGGGTATTCCCACACAGCGTTGACATAGGGGATGCCGCCATGGACTTGTGCAACCTGGCCAAGACTCGTCTCAGCGCGGAAATACAAGGCAGTGATGTCGGTGTAGCACATCCACGAGAAACGATCAGGGTTGGTGTTGTTCAAAGACTGGTGACAGGGTATCTGCCGGGTCATACACACCAGCCAAGAAAGGGAAGCCAAAATATAGGCCCACGCTGGTGAGAGCCATGCCTTTCTCTGCCCCATTACCCCACCCAAACGGCGTGAGAGAACACTGCGAGAAAGAAGAGGATGAGGATCCACGTCCTGGAAGCTGCGACCCTCCAGGCCCAGGAAACTACGTAGGGTTTTCAGCAGCGAAACACGCCGCCCTACTGGTGGGTGTGGGTCTTCCATGACATCGACAAAAGATGGACGGTGTCACTATTTCCACAAAGTCATCAAGACGAAGGAGGACCCAATGAGGGAGATGCCGATGAAAATATTCCAGTTCTTCAAGGAGGCGATCACTGGGGCGTCCGGAGCTATGTTGGTGATGACAAGCCAGGCGACTCCCAAAAGTAAGCAACTAATGAACAGCGGTGGAACCCAATTGCGCTCACCGGGAAGACCTTTGCGTTCCTTTTCCCGTTGGACATCAGCGGCCTGTTCAAGGCGACGAAGTTTCCTCTTTTGTTCCGCACCGGCGCGTACTTTTGACTCGGGCACCAGGGGTACCACCTTTCTTCATAGCTGACTGCTTGGATTCTGGCTGTCGTACTGAAATAGTTCGCCTAAGAGCATACCCAATAAGGAGACTATCCTCCACCATCTTCACCGCCAGTGGGATCAGTGCTCGGTGTCGTGGCGGTTTGCTTCTTCGTGACATAAAGTGTGATAGGCGTATCTCTGGCGATAGGATCACCGGCTTGAGGCAGGGTGTGCATGACCGTATTTTCGGTTCCCTCAGTGATCGGGACATATTCGATATTCACAGTCTTGAAGCGATACTGTGGCCCAGTCAGTAGTTCCTTAGCTGATTTTGCATCCTGACCAGCAACCTGAGGCATCTTGATATTCCCTGTAGCAATGTACAAAGTGATGAGCTGATCCTTGGTCACCATGCCACCAGTGGCAGGATCAATGGAGAGCACCGAATTGAGTTTCGCTTCCGGTCCCTCGTCTTCAGCAGGGCGTACCTCAACAGAAGTGAACCCTTGCTCTCCAAGAATCTTCCTCGCTTCTTCAACATCCTTACCAATAACCTCAGGAATAGCGATTTTTTCTGAACCATCGTTGATAGTGATGCGCACCACACTTCCCGGTGGCACACCAGATTCTGCTGGAGGATTTTGCTCAATGACTGTTCCCACCGTATTGTCATCTGCACCGAAGACATGCACCTCCTCAGCTTCCAGACCATGAGATTCAAGCCTCTCGATAGCAACATCCTTCTGGAGACCAATCACCATAGGGACAGGAATGGCACTAGCCGAAGGATCCACAGGCCCGTTCTTTCCACCACCATTGAGCGCAAGAACCAGTGCCAGGGCTGCCAAAGCGACCACAAGTACGGCACCCAAACCTATGGCAATGATTCTCCCCAGTTTGTTGGGGGGCTCCTCTTCGTCATCAGGTGGCCCGCTACTTGGACTTGTTGTCATGACCTGGGTAGGTGTCCCATAGGTCACCACTTGGGTGGGGGTGTCTTCCACCGAGGGAGGAATCTGTGCTTGGACTTTCTGCCCAGCGAGAAGACGATCAATGTCCTCGTACATTTCGTGTGCCGTCTGATAGCGATCGGTGACATTCTTTGCAAGGGCCTTCAGCGTCACCTTGTCCATCTGTGGTGTGATCATATGGTCGACTTCAGAAGGAGGTACGGGAGTGGCGCGTACGTGCTGGTAGGCCAAGGACACTGGGGAATCACCTTCAAAAGGCGGTTTTCCAGTGAGGAGTTCATAGAGAAGAACCCCTGTCGAATACAGGTCAGAGCGGCGGTCAACAGTCTCACCGCGGACCTGCTCAGGTGAGAGATATTGTGGAGTGCCAATCACTGAAGCAGTTTGAGTCATGGAAGCTGCAGTATCTGACACAGCGCGGGCAATGCCGAAGTCCATGACTTTCACTTGACCAGTATTAGTCAGCATGACATTGGCTGGTTTAATATCGCGGTGAACGATTCCGTGGCGGTGAGAATAGTCGAGTGCATCCAGCACACATTGGGTGAGTTCTAAGGCTTTGGTCGGTTGGATCTTTCGCCCATCGTGAAGGATTTCGCGCAGAGTGTGACCGACGACAAGCTCCATGACAATGTATGGGATCATGACCTGATGGGTGTCATCCCAGGCTTCGCCAGTGTCATAGACAGACACAATATTGGGGTGGTTCAACCCAGCCGCCGAATGGGCTTCACGACGGAATCTCTCCTGGAATATGGGATCTCCAGCAAGATCGGGCTTGAGCCGCTTAATGGCAACATCCCTTTCCAGACGTGTATCGCGTGCACGACGGACCTCAGCCATGCCACCACGTCCGATCGCAGGACCGAGTATGTAGCGATCCTGGATGGTGTTGTCGGTCATAGCCGTCCTTTCCTCATGGTGAGGGTCATGAACCTGGATCCTTTCTCAACGCTACACCAAAGAGATTACATGGTGTGGCTGGTTGCACGCTGTGTGCTTCTATTCTGGCGTGTATTGCTGAGAAGAAACTGAAAATCATCGCGTTGCCTGGAGTACTTTCTTTGCCAGCGGGGCAGCATCGCCACCACCCCACAGGTCTGCAGAGGTGGAATCGTTGCGTTCGAGGAAGACAACAACAACAACATCGGGATCCTCAATGAAGCTAACAAACCAGGCGAGTGTCGGAGACGAAGGATCAGTTTCTGCCGTACCAGTCTTTCCACCCACGCGAGCTCCCGCGATCTTGGCACCCTGGGCCGTACCATTGGTGACCACACCGATCATCATTTCTTTCATCGACGCTGCAGTTGCTGGTGAGACTACTGGAGTCGTTTTCACCTGGTGTTCATACAAGACAGACAGATCCGGGGCACGAACTTCTTGGACGAGGTACGGATCAGGTTGGCGCCCGCCATTGAGGAACGACGAAGCAACCACAGCCATCTGCAAGGGTGTGGCTTGTACGTCGTACTGGCCAATAGAAGCCTGCATGATAAAAGCGTCGTCCAGGTCTTGGGGGAACTGTGAAGCAACCCCGCCCAACTCGGGCAGAAGAGTGTCATTGAACCCGAACTTTTCCGCTTGTGTCTGCAAGGCTGTGGGACCCAAACCTCGACCCAAGTTCGCAAAAGCAGTATTGCAGGATAGTTGGAGTGCACGAGTGAGAGTTACTTGGGTATTCCCGCAGTTGCTCGAGTTGTAGAGGTAAGTTGTTGAACCGGGGTAGAGCACTCGAGAGGGAGTATCAACCATCGTGTCTGGTGTGAGGCCACTTTCCAAAGCTGAGGCAGCCACAACGAGTTTGAAGGTGGATCCTGGGTGTGCGAATTCCCTGCTGGCGCGATCGTGCATAGCTGGACTGTTGCCGTGGTCATTACTCACCCAGTACTCCTGCTCGACATCAATGTCATGTGAGGCGAGTTGATTAGGATCATAACTCGGGGTGGAAACGAAAGCTAGGATCGCCCCAGTGTGCGGGTCCATGGCAACAATAGCCCCCGTATATCCTTGGAGAGCATCCCAAGCTGACTGTTGAAGGACAGGATCAATAGAGGTGACGACAGAGGCACCCTGGAGGCTCTTTCCACTCAACGTATCGACCGTACGCTGCATCCATTGGGAAGCTGAGGTACCCACCAGGTAACTGTTATAGGAGTGTTCCAAACCAGTAGAACCATAGGTCTGTGAATAGAACCCAGTAATGTGGGCGTACATGGGCCCATCGATATAAACGCGCTGATACTTCAAAGGATCATTCGGGTCCGGATCTTTAGCAACAGACTCAGCAATCACCACTGGACCAGCGAGGATCTGCCCGCGGTGAATGTCGTACTCGGCTTCACGGGCACGCCTGTTGTTGGGATCAGCTTCGAGGGCCTCTTCACGGGCAATATTGATGTACGTCAAATTGGCCAGCAGAGCGAAGACGAGCATAGCTGACAGAAGGCTCACGATACGGATTTGCTTGTTCACTCTTCCCCCCTAATAAAGTAATCATCCTCATCGAATTCTTTCGGGGGTTGGGGGGAAGCAGCAGGTGTTTCTTCAACAAAAATGTCCGACACCCGCCTCGTACCGCGTTTGGCTGCCGCAGCGAAAAGATCAGGGAGTTGATCGGGCGACACTGCAGCGGTGAGTTCCTCATCACCAGTGAAGTCGGCATCCTCCGAGATGGGTGCCCCAGCAAGGGTAAGGCGTACCTGCTCGGCATTAATCTCCATCACTGGTTGGATTTCTCCCACACCAACGCGGGCAAGTTCGCGAGTGGAGAAGACTTGGGTCTTTTCATCACTGAGTGCGGTGACCCCACCGACACCCACTTCAGCACTTTGGGCTTGAGGACGTCGGGCCTGGTGTGACATCACCAAGAGCAGGGCTATGAGAATCCAGTTGGCGATCATAGAAGATCCACCTTGAGACAGGAAGGGTGTGGTGAGGCCCGTTAAAGGAAGCAAGCGGGTGACTCCACCGATAATGGCAAAGGTTTGGAGGAGGAAAGCAAAACTGAGTCCAGCGGCGAAAAGTTTCGTGAAAGGATCAGCAGTGATCAGTGCAGTTTTGAACCCACGAAAGACGAGGATCCCGTAAATCATGATGATACCCATGAGTCCTACGATGCCGATCTCCTCCCCGATGGCGGCCGGTATCATGTCAGAAAATCCGAGAATGATCGTGTGTGGTTTCCCCAACCCCCATCCGGACCCGAGCAAGCCACCGTGGGACAGAGCAAACTGGGCTTGGATGATTTGTGTAGCATCGTAGGGATAGTCGAAAGGGTGCAACCAGTAGTCAAAGCGTGATTGAACATGGCTGGTGAATTTCAGTGCTGCAACACCACCGAGCCCGAAGAGCGCCAATCCTAAGATCACCCAGGAGGATTTTCCTGTCGACGCATAGAGCATCATGACGAATAATCCGAAGAACAGCAGGGATGTACCCAGATCATTTTGGAAAATCATGATCGCGAGAGAGATACCCCACATGATGAGTACGGGCCCGAGGTCACGCATGCGAGGGAGATCAATACCGAGAAAACTTTTACCAGCACTAGAGAGGACCTCGCGTTTGTCAGCCAGGTAGGCAGCAAAAGAGGCTGCCAGGACGATCTTGGCTATTTCTGCTGGTTGGAAAGAGTACCCTCCCACAGTGATCCAAATCTGGGAACCATAAGATGAGGTGCCGATACCGGGAATGAGGGGAAGAAGAAGCAGGACGACACCGAAACCGGAGAGCAGAAAAGGGAATCCTTTCAATCGCCGCGGGTTCTTAATCAGGAAGACAATAATGAAGAGGGTAGCAACACCCAAACAGACGGCAATGAATTGGCTACCGAGCATAGGGGGGTCTGTAGGAACTCCCATGTCGAAGCGATGGAGGGTGGCCAATCCTATTCCAGTCAAGGTGAGTACGAGCGGTACGATGACTGGGTCCGCATAGGGGACAGCAATCCGAGATCCGATATAGATCAGAAAACCTAACCCAAACCAGAGGATCGCGAAAGTCATCCAGTTCTCGGGCAGTGTGTTGTGCGGGAACAGGCTCGAGAGAATATATCCGGCAAAACCTATAGCTTGCCCGACGATGATGAGAATGAGTTGCACCACACCGCGATTGCGGTACCCGCGTACCTCAGCATCCATGTCAGCACCCGTCCAGTGGTGCTGGGGCATCGGGGAGCCTACTGTGGCGACGTTCTTGGCACTTCTTTGATTCCTCTTCAAGCTGTTTCACAGTAGCTCTGGCTCCATCAATCCCACCAGTAGTGATGATGTGTGACTTGACGCGGTCACGGCTGTTGAAGGTGAGATCGGTGAGTTTGATCGAGGGCTGTGGAGTCGGGTCTTCATAGAGCCAAGAAGTCTGAATTCCGGCGATATCCCCGGGAAGCCCTTGATAGATGGCGACCTTCCCCCCCGATTCACCAATGTAGTACTGGTTAAAGACGTACGTACGTACGCCCCAAGCTGCCGCACCAAGGCCACCAAGAATCAGCAAGGTGATGAACAATTGTATCCAGCGTCTCTTCTTCGACAGGAGTGAATAGCGGAAACTTTCTGTTTCACCGGAGGTGGCCTCAGCCGGTGAGAGTTCTCGCGTACTGGAGGAAGCCGATGCGTCGGAATTTTTCGAGCTCTCTTTTGCGCTTGGTTTCAGAGCCAACTTGGGGTTCAATTTTTGGCCGGTTTTCTTCGCTGCTTTCACTCGGGAAATGATCTTAGGGTCACAGGCTGCTCCGAGAAGTCCAGAAGTTTTAAACTCCATGACAGGGAGAATCTCTTGGTCGAGAGTGTCAGGGTCGGCAATGAACGTGATGGTGTGATCTCCGAGGTTTTCAGGAGAATCACCACTACTAGGCAGGGCCTTGATTTCAACCACGTCAGCAATGACGATTGTGATGTTATCGGTTCCTCCCGCATCATGGGCTAGACCAATGAGATTGTGGAGGGCAACACCTGGATCCTCCGCAGCTAGCCCGAGAGCAATATCCTCATCAGTAACTAATCCACACAATCCATCCGAACAGAACATGACCCGATCACCGGCTTTTACTTCAACAGAGAAGAAGTCTGGCTGGAGTGAAGGTTGGCCGTTGAGCACTTTGAGCAGCAGGGAACGATGGGGGTGGATCATTGCTTCGCTGGCTTCGATCTTTCCCTCATCGACGAGTGACTGGACGTACGAATGGTCGTGGGTGAATTGGGTGAGGGCACCTTGGCTGTAGAGGTATCCGCGAGAATCACCAATGTGAGCAATGTGGAGGTTCTCACCGTCAAAGATTCCCCCACAGATAGTCGTACCCATTCCATCAAGTCGCGGGTTGGCAATGATGAGGTTCGCCATGTCAAGGTTGACCGATTCGAGTGCTTCACGCCATGTGTCGAGTATTTCTTCACCAGTACCTGACGTATTATTCAAGCGCCGAAGTTCTCGTACGGCCACAGCCGAGGCAACATCCCCGGCTGCAGCTCCACCCATCCCATCAGCGACGAGCAACATGGTGGTGGAAACAAAACCGGAGTCTTGGTTGGTTTTACGAACCAAACCAATCTCAGAGTGGGCCAGTGGCCGAAGTGTGATAGTCACTAGATCTCCAACCTCATTTGTATTTCACCAATACGGATCACATCTTTGATGCCGACTGCTCTTGCGTGGGAGATTCTTTCCGCATTGACGAAGGTGCCATTCGTTGAGCCTAAATCTTTGAGGAACCATCCACCTTCTTCGCGATGGCTCAACACTGCGTGAGTGGAGGAAACATAGTCATCGTCAAGGACGAGTTCGCAACCGTCGGAGCGTCCGATGCGCACTTCGGGTACGAGCTGGAGGCGGTCCCCTGCATGGATCCCAGAATCGATGGCGAGAATCCATGGTTCCCGCTTTCCCCTCTTCGAAGCTTTGCGCATATCTGGTTGCGGTGGCAGGTCAACCTCACTGGTTTTGCGTTGACGTCGTCCGATCATGTCAGAGTTCACCACAGCTGCAACGAGGAGAATGAACAGCCACAGGACTGCCAAGAAGGCAATCTTCAGCACCAGTACGGTAAATTCAGCCACGTCAGCTCCCTGTGGGGGTGTAGACCAGCATGTGTGTTTTTCCTATGTCAATCCTGGAACCGTCATGCAAATCTGCTTGGACCATCTTGCGTCCATCGACGAGGATTCCATTGGTGGATTGAAGATCTTGAATTTGGACTTTCATCGTTGCCCCAGATCCGCTCACGACGAAGCGGGCATGGACCCTTGAGATTCCTGGGTCGTTGATACGAAGATCAGCATCAGAGCCTCGCCCAACAGTGAAACCTGGGGGTGTCAGTGGGTGGCGTACCCCATTGACTTCGACCACTAAATTGGCTGAGCGCATCGATCCTGGCGAACTTCGAGGTGCATCCACACCGGCCACAGTGTGGCATCCGACATGGAATCTTCCCACGGGAAGGTCAGGGCGTTCTTCAAGATTGATCGTGATGGGTCCGTTAAAAATATAGTCATTGGTAGCAGCGTACTCGCGGATATCGGCTGTCATTTCTGCGGTCATCGTTTTGGAGTACGGGAAGAGGCGTGAATAGTCGTGTTTGGAGAGGGAGATCAGAAAGTCATTGGGAACCAGATAGCGGTCGTCGCCCATGATTTGAGCGGTTGAATCAAGTTCTTTGCACAGGCGGTGAGTGATCTCCACAGGCTGTACGTCACCTTTGAATGCTCGAGCGAAAATACCTCCCACGGCTCCTTCAAGTTTTCTCTCAGCTTGGGAGAAGATACCCATCGCTCAACCTCCTTGAGTGAGAACGTACTGACCTACGTTTCACCATCCTACCTAATTTCTCCCTCGTACCCACAGTAAACGGTCATCATAACCGTTAACTGTGGAGGGGAGCAGCATAAAAGGTACGTCCCAGTGTGTTGGGTGGTGTTCAGGCTTCCGGGGTTACTGGGGCACTTGATTGGGTTTCTAACTGTGCGCTAGGAATCTGGGGCATGGCGCCTTGAGGAACAATGCCAGCAGGGGAAGCCGCTTGGCCCGACCCAGAACCTTGGCGTTTGTCGCTGGCGAGCCCTTGGCTGTAGAGCCGGGAGATGCCTGCGGCAGCCGCTTGGACAGCAACAGCAATCAGATCAAGGCGAATGGTTGAGGTTGGACCAGACACCGACACGGCTCCCAGAACGCGGCGCTTGTCTCCAAAGATTGGTGCACCACAACAACTCGTTCCCACCGCATGCTCCTGGCGAGAGAACGCTATGCCCGTTTGGCGAGCTTTCGCCAATTCGTGACGTAAACGTTCTTCATCAGTAATGGTGTGGGGGGTGAGTACGGGCAGTCCTTTGGCGAAAATGGCTTCAACAAGCTCTGGTGGTGAAAAGGCCAAGATGGCTTTTCCTGCTCCAGTGACACTTGCTGGCAGGCGTCCACCTGGACGAGTCCAACGCTGAGGGACCGATGTTGGTCGAATACGGTCAAGGAACACCACATCATGATGATCAAGGACAGCCAGATGTGTTGTTTGGCGAGTGGTCATGGCCAAGTCCGCCAGGAATGGGGAAGCCAATTCTCGAAGTCCACGCTGATATTGGGCTTGGTGGCCAAGTTCGAGCACTTTCGTACCCAGGCGATAATGGCCATCAGGGGTCTGTTCGAGGGCCCCCAATTCGGAGAGCTCACCGACTAGGCGATACACCGTTGAACGGGGGAAGCCGACTCGGCGTGCGAGTTCGGCAGCAGATAATTCGCGGTCTCGGGAGTGAAAAGCAGACAGTACGGCTAATGCCCGTGCAATTCCACTGATGCCCCCGGCTCCATCACTCATGGTGCGAAGATACCACCCCGTCTGTTTGTACCGCCAGCTGAGACAATTGAAACGGCTAGATCAGGGCCATTTTTCTCACTGTGTGAGACAAACTACTCTTTTGTGCCCCTATTTCTCTTGTGAAGTTCGTTTTCTTTTGACGATCATGATGGCCACAACAATCACGAGAGCACCCCCGACATAGGGGGCAAGGGTACGGGCATTGTCATGGAGCCACAACCAAAAAGATGAGCTCTTATCCGAGATTGGTGAGGCAATCAGTACGTCAGTTTCTCCGCGACAAAACCCAGGACCAGGTGCTTCATTATTGATAGTGCTCAACGACCCTGTGGTGACACCTGGAACAGGGATCCCCCCCAATAATCCGAAGAGCCCTTGTGCCGTTGATTCGAAAAGGTACTCGGTGGTCTCAATCGGGTCAAGTTCATCAACAGGCCCAGAACGTACCTCCATACTGGCTGCAAGTGCCCCAATGGTGTCCATGGACTCAGCAGCAGTGGATTCGCATCCGTAACTCATTGCACGAAGATAGTCCTGTCCTCGTTCCACTAGTTCACCGTGGCTACCCAAGGAACCAAGCCCTGCAACAGCGAATCCAGTGGTGTAAGTATTCGTACCTGACCAATCGGAGAAGAAACCACCCAAGTCGTCTTGGCGGGAGGCAAGGAATGCCGCTGAGGTTTCCAAGCGCGTAGCGTCCACGCCAGCTGCGTGGAGGGCATTGAGTGCAAGCCCAGTGGAATCAGGATCAGGATCCTCGCAACTCCCTGGTTCCGCGAAGTGATACCCACCGACATTGGGGGAGGTCGGCTCGCTACAGGCGGCATTGAGCAACCATTCGATTGCTTCCCCAGGCACTGGTTGGTCCCGGGTCGCTAGGGCCAGCAAGGCAATCGACTGTCCAAAGACATAGGGCTCCTCACCGATGTAACCATCACCACTGACTTGGTTGGTGACGTCCATATAGAGGTCTCTGAACCCACCCTCGTACTCATAGAGGGAAGGATCGAGCGAGGCTGCTTTCATGGCAAGGATCATGAGAGAAATCTCGGGGATCGACTCATTGGCCTCATCGAGCAGGCCAATGAAGTCTTCTCCAGCAGCGATGAGCCCCTGGGTTGAGGCAAGAATTTGGTCTCGCCCAATACCTGCGCCAGCCATACCCAGAATCGCGTAGACAGTGGTGGCGTACTGCTCACCGGTGCCAGCCTCATCACTAGGTGAGATATAGATCCCATTCTCACTAGCAGCCAATTGGCGAGCGAGGAAACCAGCAGCCAGCGCAGTGTATTCATCGTTGGTGAGGTTCTCTGGGGGTTCGCCTTGGGCGAGCAGGGGCGCACCGAGAAGCAGGAAAAATGAACAGGTGCCCACTATGAGGGCTTTGAAGTTGTGCACGATGCCGCCTTTCTGGGCCCCGTTAGCCTACCGCAGGTCTGGTCAGCTGGTGAGGATTGTTCCATCAGGGATTCTTCCACCCTCTGGGCCCAGATGAACATCGCCTTCGATGTGAACACCCTCACCAAAGAACCAGTCACCATCAACAGTGAGGCTGCGGGTGTGGCGGAGAAACAGTGGAGAGGGGATGCGTTGCTCGAAACTATCGAGTGCGGCGTACGCCTGGCCAAGGCGGACAACTGGCAGGGGATTCACCTGTGCCCGCGGTACGAAATCTTCACCCAAGGTGAAGGCGTCACTGCGCAGGAGGGCGAGTTCATTAGTGGATTTGACTGGGAGGAATCGTGATCGAGGTACGACGATAGCCTTGGCTCCTTCAAATGATTCTATGGCCGCACCCATTGCTGTCTCTATCTGGATGACAGCAGGTGAGGCAGGATCGTGGGGGTCCACATGTTTGGCATTGCGGATCAGGGGAAGACCCAGAACACCCTTGGTCGCACGAAGCTTGTCGCGGAGGGCATGAAGATCAAACCAGAGATTGTTGCAGTGGGCATGGGGGTGGATGGTGGGGTCAGTGAAAGAGACCATCTCTTCTGGAGGAGTCTGTGCTGATTCACGCAAAATGAGTTGGTTGTCGTGACGTCTCACAGCAATATGTCCACCTTTAAGATCCATGGGAGTACGGGCGGTGATCTCTGTTGCGAAAGGGGCACCACTTCGTGCGAACCATCCAGCGAGCCCCAGATCGGGGGAAGCTCCGAGGTTATCTGAATTGGATACGTTAGCGTACAAGAACCCCTCGTCGATGAGCTGGTCGAGAATGCCCGAGTCGAGCATTGTGGGATAGAGATCGCCATGCCCAGGTGGACACCACTCCAGGTGCGGGTTGCTGGGCCATGACACTGGAGTCAGATTATCTTGAAGAAGTTTAGGTTCCTCGGATTGCAACATGTCGAGGGGAAGATCCCCGACGCGGAGTTCTGGGTACACACTGAGCCCCTGAAGGACATCACTTTGAGTGTTAAAGGAATGGAGGAAGATCAACGGAAGTCGTACGTCGTACTTTTTCCGCGTCCAGAGCACTTGGCGCACCATGAGGTCGACGAAGGTCATGGTGTTGGTGACCTGGAGCAGGCTCTTGGCTTTGTTGAGTCCCATGGTGGTACCCAACCCACCATTGAGTTTAATCATTGCTGTGGAAGCGAGAGCCTCACGATTGTCGCGGGTATCGGTGTCTTCACCTTGGTAGGAGTCAGGATTGGCTAATGGAGTGATCGTGGATTCGGGGATCATACCGGTTGCCCCGCTAGCTAGTTGATCCCAATTGTAAGCAAAGATCGCGATGGCGGACGGTGAAACCCCCCGTTGAACCATTTTTTCTATAGCTTGGATTTTGCCTTCAGGACTCTGTTCTTGGTGCACGACCATGGCCACATTCTATATCGTGCCGAGTGTGATATCTGGACCCTGCGAGTCGCGGAGCCTGTGTTTCTCACTTCGTTCGTCAACCACTTCCTTGGTTTCGGGATAGTGCGCAAGCGCACTCTCCGCTCAACCTGCGTCGTGGTGCTGCGGAGCCCACTAGGGCGACTCACAGTGCTCCGCAGGGTGACACAGCAGGGGCACATCCTGCGGACCGCACCAGAGCGACTCCCCCGTCATTCTGCGGAGCGAAGCGACTCGCAGAATCCATCAGTTCCATGGTGAACATAGAGATAGCTAAAGAACACTCCCGCCACTACGCAGGGCAGACTACCGCGAAGGTTTCGTACTAATCGTGGGAATCACAGCCAGAATAGACGCGAAGAAATCGTTGCCCTTGTCATCGACCACAATGAATGCGGGGAAATCCTCGACTTCGATCCGCCAGATCGCTTCCATGCCGAGCTCAGGGTATTCCAGGACCTCCACTTTCGTGATGCAATCCTGCGCGAGTCGTGCAGCAGGCCCACCAATCGAACCCAAATAGAATCCTCCATTGTTCTGGCATGACTCAGTGACCTGTCTCGTACGATTCCCTTTGGCGACCATGATTTTCGACCCACCGGCTTCCTGGAATTGTTTCACGTACGCATCCATGCGCCCCGCTGTCGTAGGACCGAAAGACCCGGATGCCATCCCCTCAGGTGTTTTAGCGGGCCCAGCATAATAGACAGGATGATCCTTGAGATAGGAAGGCATCGGCTCACCAGCGTCCAAGCGCTCCTTGATCTTGGCGTGTGCAATATCGCGACCAACAATCATCGGACCAGTCAGGGAGAGACGAGTACGAATAGGGTACTGGCTCAACTCGGCAAGAATCTCTTCCATGGGTTTCGTCAGATCAATCTTGACCACCTCGCCGCCGAGTTCGTCAGCGGTCACATCGGGAAGATACTGCCCAGGATCAGTGTCCAGCTGCTCAATGAACACACCCTCAGGTGTGATCTTGCCCACACATTGGCGATCAGCAGAACAGGACAAAGAGATCGCCACTGGGACTGATGCGCCATGGCGTGGCAGCCGCACCACGCGTACGTCATGACAGAAGTATTTCCCGCCAAACTGCGCGCCGATCCCGATCTCGCGAGTCAACTCCAAGACCCTGGCTTCCATGTCGAGGTCCCTGAAACCGTTCCCTCCAGGGGACCCCGAGGTGGGCAAACCATCGAGGTATTTCGCCGAAGCATATTTCGCCGTCTTGAGGGCGTACTCTCCCGAGGTGCCACCAACCACAATAGCCAGGTGATAGGGAGGGCAAGCAGAGGTACCCAATTCAGCGATCTTGTCACGCAGGAACGTCATGAGGGATTCCTCGTTGAGTAGCGCCTTGGTCTGTTGATAGAGGAAAGACTTATTAGCAGAGCCACCACCCTTAGCCATGAACAAGAATTTGTAGGTGTTCTCGTGGCCCGGTTCGGTGTCGGCATAGAGTTCGATTTGGGCTGGAAGGTTCGTACCAGTATTGACTTCCTCAAACATCGACAAGGGAGCATTCTGGGAATAGCGCAGATTTAGGGTGGTGTACGCGTTGTACACTCCCCGGCTCAGGCTCTCCTCGTCACGCTCAGATTCCCCAGCAAGAACTCGCGTACCTTTTTTCCCCATGATGATCGCGGTTCCGGTGTCCTGGCACATCGGCAGTACGCCCGCAGCAGAAATCACCGAGTTCTTGAGTAAATCGAGGGCCACAAACTTGTCGTTGTTGGAGGCTTCAGGATCATCGAGGATCGCCCGCAACTGCTCGAGATGGTATGTACGCAGGTAGAAAGCAATGTCGTGAAAAGCCGTCTCGGCAAGCAGGGTGAGAGCGGAAGGGTCGATGTCTAGAAAGGAGCGCCCACCAGCTTCCACGAGTCGTACTCCGTCACTGGAGAGCAAGCGATAGACCGTTGAATCTTCGGTTGCCGGAAGAATATCTGTAAAGCTGAATTCGGCCATGGTTGTCCTTTCCCAATGGGTTACTAGACATCGTAGACCCGTTGAGCAACCAGGCACAGTTCCCCATTCAATTCTGATGTGCAACACTGGTGCACTTCAGAATTGAATGTGGGTGGTCATCAATGACTGGAGAATGGAATGCAAGCACAAAAGATGGCATTCCGCACTGGGATACAAAACCCCAGCCGAATACACCGCCGACTACAAGCAAGACAATTGACCTCTCACACCAAGTTGACCCAAACAAGGGGTCCCGTCACGATCAGTGTTCCTCGTGTGAGAGAATTATTGACTATGGCACTCTCCCACAGCGATGAACTACCTGTTGATGAAACGATGCCCACTGACCGGGGGCGAATGGTTCCGCGCGCATTGTCGATTCTGCTTGGTTTGATGGCGGTCGTACTCGCAGCTCAAGGGATTCAACCCATCAAGTCGACGTTTGCTGCAGCATTCCTGGCTCTCAATGTTGTCATCGTGGTTTTCCCCATCCAGCATTACTTGTCCAAAATTGTTCCACGATTCTTGGCATCCCTGGTGGCCGGTTTGACGGCGATTGCTATCTTGGTTGCCCTCGTGTGGACGGTTGGATGGACGATTGCGTCCTTGATTAAAGAATTGCCGAAGTATTCCTCGCAGTTCAATTTAATGATCTCTGAGACTGTGGGATTAGCTGAGAGTTTCAATATCAACACAAACCTGCTTGTCGAAGAGGGTATCAACCGGTTGCGGGGTCTCGAACTGTCGACCATCACCTCGACCCTGGGCGGGATTGCTGCTGGATTGTCGAGCTTCTTGGGTATCATGTTCATGATTGCTCTCGTGCTGATTTTCATGGTGATTGATTCAGTGGGGTTCTCTGAAAGAATGAAACGCCTCGGTGAGCGCCATAATCCCACCCTAGCGTGGGGATTGTCGTCCTTCGCCAAAGGAACAAGAAAATACTGGGTGGTGTCGACCGTCTTCGGTGTCATTGTTGGTATCTGTAACTGGATTTTGTTGGTGGTGCTTGGTGTTCCATTAGCCGGAGTGTGGGCTGTGTTCAGTTTTGTGACCAACTACATTCCGAATGTGGGTTTCCTTCTGGGTGTTGTTCCACCAGTGCTCATGGCTTTACTCGCTACAGATCCGTGGACGGCTCTGTGGGTGGTCGTGGGCTACTGCGTGTTCACTGGAATCCAGAACCTTGTCCAGCCGAAATTTGCTGGTGATGCTGTGGGGATCACTCCGACCATGGCCGTACTGTCACTGTTCCTCTGGGCCTATATTCTTGGACCCTTGGGCGCCATTCTCGCCATTCCTGCTACTCTGCTGGTGAAAACAATATTTATTGATATTGATCCGCGTAATCGCTGGTTGAATGCTTTCATCGCCTCGAATCCGCACACCTCAGATCAGGATCCGATGAAGCTGTCGAATATCCTTGCTCGTACGAAGCGAATGCGAAAACTGTCTGCTCGTGTACAAAAACCTGGGGTATCTGCTGAAGATGCACTAGCGGCACAGGAAGAGCTGGAAGCCCTTGAAGTGGATCATGCAGCCGACCATGATGACGAATTTGCTGATTCAATCCTCCCCCATCACCACTAGGTGCCCTCAGTGGTGCTGACGCCAGTGAAAACTCTCGACAAGACTGGTTTGGTTGCTGCTGTTGCAGCCTACGGGTTGTGGGGCGGATTCCCACTGTACTTTTATCTTCTTGGGCGCAGTGGGTCCGTGGAGGTGGTCGCCCACCGCATAGTGTGGACCCTCGTTTTCTGTGTGGCAGGTATTTCACTGATAGGGGCATGGCACAAGGTACGTACCGTCTTGGGCGATCGTCGACTCCTGGGGACACTATTGGGGGCAGGTGTCTTAGTCAGTGCTAATTGGCTTATCTATATTTATGCTGTGCATGGCGGGCATGTTGTTGATGGTGCCCTGGGTTATTTCATTAATCCTTTGGTCACGGTCGGGTTGGCCGTGGTCTTTCTTCGTGAGAGGCTCCGCCCACTGCAGGTTGTTGCCTTGGGGATAGGGGTGGCAGCTGTTCTAGTCCTTGTTGTTGGGCTTGGGCGCGTACCATGGATTGGGCTCGGCTTGGCCTTCAGTTTCGGGTTCTATTCCTTAGTGAAATCGAAGGTTGGGTCCAGGGTGTCGGCCTTCGTTGGGTTAGGGGTCGAAACCTTGGCTCTAGCGCCGGTCAGTGTCGGGTTTCTCCTCTTTCTGGAGTTGGGCAACCGGAGCACGTTCACTACCATGTCACCAATCTATGCTCTGCTTCTTATAGGTACGGGAGTGGTCACTGCTGTTCCCTTATTGCTATTTGCTGTGGGAGCGTCCAGGTTGCCCTTGGTGTCTTTGGCTTTCATTCAATACCTGGCACCTATTGGACAGTTTCTTGTTGGTGTCCTGTTCTTCCACGAGTTGATGCCACTGTCTCGTTGGATCGGTTTTTGCTTGATCTGGTTGGCTTTGGTTGTTCTTAGTTTTGACCTGGTGAAGACAGCCCGTACTAGCGGGCAGGCGGAACAAGATCAGTGTAGGGTTGGCTAGGGTCAATGTGAAGTTCCGAAGAGGAGGTCATCATGCTGAATGTATACATGTCCAACCAAGCCGGACAAATAACTGAGTTAGATGACATCACTGAGGGGGCGTGGGTGTCGTTGGTGAACCCCACAATGGAGGAACTGCGACATGTAGCTACGACCTGCGATGTTGATGTGGAAGAGCTCGCTGCAGCTCTGGATGTGGAAGAGCATTCCCGTGTAAGCCCGGAACGCGGATGCGTACTGATTCTGGTGGATGCTCCCACAATAGAGGAGGAGGACGACTTCGGTCCGAGCCACATCACTATTCCGATCGGCATCCTTATTTCTGCCAAGAATGTCATCACTGTTTCTCTTCAGAAGGTTCCTGTTTTGGCTGAGCTTGAAGCCGGGCGAGTACGGTACTTGAACACGACTCAAAAGACGCGGTTTACTCTCCAGATTCTTATGCGGACAGCGCGGTCGTACATTGTCGCATTGAAAGATATTGAGAAGATGATTGACCGCCAGGAGGCGGCTCTGCGAAAGTCGACAACAAATGAGTCACTGGTGCAGATGCTCAATTTGGAGAAATCTTTGGTGTATATCAGTACGTCGTTGGTGTCGAATCAGAAGGTTCTGGAGTCTATCGCTCGTACTTCTGCTATCAAAAAGTATCCGGACGATGACGACCTTTTGCAGGATACGATCGTGGAAAATGAGCAGGCTGTGGAAATGGCGAATATCTATTCGGGGATTCTGTCAGGAACCATGGATGCCTATGCGTCGGTTATTGCCAACAATCAAAATGTGATTATTAAAACCCTGGCACTGATTACGATCGTGCTGTCGATCCCTACCATGATTTTTAGCGCATACGGTATGAACTTGAATCTTGACGGGATGCCGTTATCGGCCACGGTGTGGGGTTTTGCCCTCGTCGTCGGCATTTCGTTCCTCATTGCTTTGATTGTCATGATGATTTTCATCCGCAAGAAGTGGTTCTAAGAGTACGGGTGGTGGTGGGTCATTCCATGTCCACGACTGCTTAGCGGCGTGCCCACAAGATCGTTGCGGTGCAACTCTGTTTCCATGTCCGCGTTCCCCACCCAGACGGTCTTTCCGCAGTTGTGAGCATATTCGACAGACCCACCCTTGCACTTGATGTGATATCTGGACCCTGCGAGTCACTTCGTGCCGCAGGGTGACATGGTCACCGTCATTTTGCGGAGCGCGCCAGCGCGACTCGCAGAATCCATTGATCGACCACTAGTGTGGACCTTAAGACATTGTTGCACCCTGCCGAGGGTGATTGAAGTGAGGGAAAGCCATGGTCGAGGAACAGTACGCCGTACCGGATTGGGATGAATATTTTCTGGGTATCGCCAAGGCAGTATCAGCCCGCGCCAAGTGTCGTCGGCGCAAGGTGGGTGCGGTATTGACCTTGGATCATCGGATCATCTCCACTGGTTACAACGGTGCCCCATCAGGTGAACCTGATTGTTTAGAGGGCGCTTGTCCACGGGGGCTTCTCGACTATGCGACTGTGCCAGGTTTGGGTGACTATGACCGACCGGGTACACCAGGGTTCTGCATAGCAATCCATGGGGAGGTCAATGCCTTGCTCTATGCTACAAGGGATACTAAAGGTGCGACCGCTTACATTTCTGAACCTCCGTGTCCGGGATGCCGCAAAGCTTTGGCGGCTGCAGGTATTGTGCGAGCTGTATGGCCAGAGGGCGAATTGGATCGCCAGGGTCTCACCAACTGGGAGATTCCTCTGTGAGATAACCGCCCCTAGATTCAATTATTGAGTAGTGGGGATCACCATGGCTTGTTTGTTGTGTGGTACAGCAATGGAACTAAGAAAGCTATTTCTTTTGGGAGGGTTTTGTGGTGGATATGATGGTTCCTAATCCGCGTGTTGCTCGTTTCCAAGGGCTAAAGGCCTGTTACACCTTGCGTGTACGTACCCACACTTCTTCAGCGGAGGCAGTAAATACTCGGCTCACTGTAGTGGAGGTACGAGGGTTGTGCAGTTCCTGGGTGAGATGCAGAACCTCACTTTGAAGCCGCTCGACTTGTTCCCGCAGTTCAAGAATATGGCGTACGCCCTCAAGGTTGATTCCCTCTTCTTGCGTGAGATAGTGCACGAGGCGCAGCTTGTCGACATCCACCATTGAATAGCGTCGCCCTCGTCCCGAGGTGCGTTTCGGTGTGACGAGACCGAGACGATCATAGGTACGCAAGGTTTGGGGATGCATTCCTGCGAGTCGGGCCGCAGTGGAGATGAGAAACATCGGGGCCGAGGCATCGTACCTCGCTGGGAGATGATTCTTGACCTGCACCATTAGCTTTCTGCTCTCAAATCTGCGCGGGGGTTTCCTTCGCCAGCGAGAGTTTCATAGACCCGGAGGGCATCTTGGGCCTCGGGGGAGAGAAACTCCGGAACGTGCACATTGACTGTGACGAGCAGATCAGTTTTCCCTGCCTTTTTTTCGATGCCCTTGTTTTTTGCCCTAAAAGTACGCCCAGACTTGGTTCCTGCAGGGATCTTTAACCGAACCTGGCCCCCATCAAGGGTGGGTACGCCGATCTCTGCACCGAGGGCTGCTTCAACATAGGTGACTGGAACGGTGATGGCGAGGTTGTTGCCTTGGCGAGTGAAGAGCGGATCGGGGTTCACGTGGACGACGACATAGAGATCACCGGCAGTTCCACCGTTAGATGAGGGTGTCCCTTTTCCTTTAATACGGATGCGTTGTCCATCATTAACCCCGGCAGGGATGCGTACTTGAATTGTACGATTCGCCCGCCCTTGGCCCGTACCGGAACAATTCGGGCAAGGGTCGGTGATGGTGAGCCCGCGCCCATGGCAAGTGTCGCAAGGTTCGGAGAAAGCGAATGCCCCGGATTGGCGGGCAGTCATCCCAGAGCCTCGACATGTCGGGCACGCTTGTGGTTTTGTGCCCGCGCGTGCACCCGTCCCTCGGCATGCATCGCAGGCTGTCTCAGAACTGAGGCGTACCGAGATCATAGTTCCCTGTGCAGCGTCTTTGAATCCGATCCTGACTTCGGTTTCTACATCCGATCCGCGACGGGGGCTCCTCGTACTTGAACCAGCATTATTAAACAGCCCACCGAACAGATCGCCGAGACCTGAGCCCCCTGCTGAGGTGAAAAAGTCTTCAAACCCCATGGAGGGCCCACGAGCTCCACCTCCTCCAGGGAAGCGGAATCCTGAACCGAACAGAGAACGTGCTTCATCATATTCGGCACGTTTCTTCGGGTCAGAGAGTACGTCGTTGGCTTCGGTGACTTCTTTGAATTTCTTTTCCGCTGTGGAATCCTTGTTCTGATCGGGATGATATTGGCGCGCGAGTTTGCGGAAAGCTTTCTTAATCTCTGCATCTGTGGCATCTTTTTTGACGCCTAAGACAGAGTAATAGTCTTTCTCAAGCCAGTCTTTTTGACTCATGGCACCTCTTCATCCGGGAGTGTTTTAGGTTGCGTTGGCGCTTGAGCAGCAGCCAACCGAGGCTGTGCCACAGCAGTCATTGGAGGCTGCACTGCGGCAGTCATCATCACGGCAGCATTGGCAGTTGGTGCATTCGCAGGTGCATTCCACACATTTGTCTGGTGATTCACAGCATGCCGAGTCTTTGTAGCAGCAATCGCATTCTTCGCAGCAGCAGCATTTCTTGGTTGTCATTCTTGGTTCCCTTCGTCGTTTATCTCTGTCGAGGCACTGGGGGCCTCGGTTTCATCGATGTTCTCATCCACACCCTGAGTTTCTCCGCTGGCAACACCTACTCGTGCCGGTCTCACGATTCTCTCACCAATACGGTAGCCCCGCTGAAACACTTGCACGACACTGTCGACCTCGTACCCTGGTTTGTCCATGTGCATGAGTGCCTCATGGATGTGCGGATCGAAAACATCATCGGCTTCCCCGAAAGCTTCCAGGCCATACTTGGATGCAACCTTGGCCACTTCTTCGGCGAGCATGGCTGCACCACCAGTGAGCTCATCGTGAGCACGTGCCCCGTCGATTCCATCCAGCATGGGCAGCAGATCAACGAGTACGGCTTCGATGCCGCGTCCACGCGCCTGATCACGATCACGATCGACGCGTTTCTTATAGTTGGCGTATTCCGCTTGGAGGCGTTGGAGGTCAGCAGTTCTCTCTTCGAGCAGCTGCTCAGGGGTCTTGGGCACCTCGGGTACGTCAGCTACCTCATCAATGGGTACGGTGTTGGGCTCTGGGATCTCGGGCGGAGCATCCGGGGATGCTCCTAACCCGGCAACGAGGTTTTCTAGTTCCTCATCCCAATTGTGGTTGTCGTCGGTCATTTCTCGTCGTCTTCATCCACGATTTCCGCATCAACAACATCGTCATCACTCGAGGTTTCGGAGCTCTCATTGCCTTCACTGGCACCCTCCTCGGCCTCTCGTGCTTGGGCTGCAGCATAAACGGCCTGGCCCATGGCAGCCGCCTTGGTGTTGAGGTCTTCCATGGCCGCTTTCACTGCATCGTCGTTGTCGGTACCTTCTAAGGCTTCTTTCAGGGCAGCGACAGCTTCCTTGACAGGGTTCTTCACCTCGTCATCAAGGATCTCATCATGCTCATCGAGTAGTTTCTCAGTGGAGAATGCGAGCCCATCAGCGGTATTACGCATCTCAACGGATTCGCGACGCTTCTTGTCTTCTTCCGCGTGCGATTCAGCTTCAGCCATCATCTTGTCGATCTCATCTTTGTTGAGAGCCGACCCACCAGTGACAGTCATGGATTGTTCTTTTCCTGTGGCGAGGTCTTTCGCTGACACGTGTACGATTCCGTTGGCATCAATATCGAAACCAACCTCGATTTGCGGTACGCCGCGTGGCGCAGGCATGATTCCGGTCAACTCGAAGTTGCCGAGGGACTTGTTGTCACGAGCAAATTCGCGCTCACCTTGATAAACCTGGATCATGACCGAGGGCTGATTATCATCAGCGGTGGTGAAGATCTCAGAACGCTTGGTCGGGATAGTGGTGTTCCGCTCAATGATGCGCGACATCACTCCGCCTTTGGTTTCGATACCGAGACTGAGGGGGGTCACATCGAGCAGGAGAACATCTTTGACTTCTCCTTTGAGGACGCCAGCTTGAAGTGCGGCACCAAGGGCCACCACCTCATCAGGGTTCACACCTTTGTGGGCATCTTTCCCTGCGAGTTCTTTGACGAGGTCAACCACAGCAGGCATACGAGTGGAGCCACCGACCAAGATGACCTCGTTGATTGCTGAGACAGAAGTTTTTGCATCTGAGATGACTGCATTGAATGGTGCGCGACAACGATCAAGAAGATCTTGGGTCATGCGCTGGAATTCTGCTCTGGTGAGTTTGGCTTCCAGGTGCAGGGCACCATTTTCACCCGCAGTAATGTACGGCAGATTGATGTCTGTTTCTTGTGCAGAGCTGAGTTCGATCTTGGCGCGTTCTGCAGCCTCTTGGAGGCGCTGGCGGGCCATCTTGTCTTTGGAAAGGTCGATTCCGTTGGAGTTTTTGAACTCTTTGACCATCCAGTCGACCACGCATTGATCCCAGTCGTCACCACCGAGACGGTTGTCACCTTTGGTGGCTTTCACTTCGAAGACACCATCAGAGATTTCGAGCAGGGAAACGTCAAAGGTCCCACCTCCAAGGTCGAACACGAGAACTGTTTGTTCCTTGTCACCCTTGTCGAGGCCGTACGCCAGCGCAGCTGCAGTGGGTTCGTTGATGATACGGTCCACGGTGAGACCAGCGATTTCTCCGGCTTCTTTGGTGGCTTGGCGTTCAGCATCAGAGAAGTACGCAGGGACGGTGATCACTGCATTGGTGACTGGTTCACCCAGGTGAGCTTCCGCGTCTCTTTTGAGTTTCTGAAGCACGAAGGCTGAGATCTGTTGGGGTTTGTAGTTTTTGTCGTCAATGTCGACTGACCAGTCAGTGCCCATGTGGCGTTTGACTGAGCGAATCGTACGATCAACGTTGGTGACAGCCTGCCTTTTGGCAACTTCACCGACGAGCACTTCACCACCTTTGGCAAAGGCGACCACGGATGGGGTCGTACGCGCACCTTCGGCGTTCGCGATAACGGTGGGTTCGCCACCTTCTAGTACTGCGACAACTGAGTTTGTTGTGCCGAGGTCGATCCCTACTGCACGAGCCATTATTTCCTCCATGATGGTTGTGTGTTGTGCCACTGCGGCACACGATGTGAAACATGAGTGTAATAGACTCAGGTTTGGCTGTCAAGTAGAGTTGAGTCCAGTACGCTCATGTTTTGCTCTACTCGTGTACGAGTTCCAGGAAGGCGTCGTAGATGTGTTGGAAGTCTTCAGGTGCTGTAGAGACCCCCGACCAGCGATAGAGTTGCCCATCTTCTGCGATGACAGCAACGAACCAGCCTTGCAAATCAAAAAGGTCAGGGTCCAGTGTGGGCCAGTGTTGATTGCCACCCCAATTGCCTAGGGAGTGAGATTCCCGGTCAGTTGGTCAAGAACACTGTCTGAGATGACAGTATTGTTTACCCATAGAATTGCAACCCTTCCTAGAAATTGATATGTGCACACCACATCCTAGCTAAGACGTTGCACTTCTCATTTGAACCCGGGTCATAGAACACGAAAGATGTCACCCACTAGACTGGTCGGGTGAGTACGCATCATCCTGGGCCAGACTGGCTGGCGCCACCCCACGACGACGTACCAGTCCCCGTACTGGATATGGAAGGGCAGGTGATGCATCACGATAGCGAATCTGACGCTCAGCCACGGCGAACCTTCACCTGGAGGACGTCGTACTTTGTTCTGATTGGCGTAGTATTCGCTCTTGGATTGATCGCTGTGTTGGGCGGATTCCATCAACGCGCCGACTCACAAATCAATGTTGACCCAGGATCACTCATCAACAACTCCATGGCTGATGTTCGCGTCGTGAAAGCAACTGCACGTGAATCATGGGAACCCGGCACCTGGGAGATTTCGGTCATGGCTGAAGTCAGCAATACCTCGGATTACCCTTTTACAACTGAATCCTTGTCGAATGTCACCGCCATGGTTTACCACGATGCCCAAGGCCAGCAACAAGACGCACAGGTCGTCATTTACCTCATCGCCGACCTGGACACCATCAACAGGAGTCCACGTCAAGTGATTCCACCAAATTCTGGGCCAATGTCCGTGTGTTTCCAAGCACAGGTCAATCAACAAGTTCAATGGAGCCAAGGGATAAAGTTCGGAGTCTTTCCGGCCGTACGAGACAGAGCAGCTATCCTCAATCTCTCTGACTCCCCGTCTTGGGAACGGGACCCCTCAACAACATCGTACTGGCTATATGTCATCATCCCGGAGCTCATAGACTCCGACTAGGTGCCCAGCGACCCTCCTGGTATCAAAGATCGGCTTACTGTAGTGCGAAATTCATTCGAATCAACTCAGTGTCCCATGCATCATCGAGAGTCCACGACAATTCAGTCCTCGCAATGAGTGTGAGCCGTACTGCTTGAAGTTCATCGACCGCATCTAAAGGAATCTCAAAGAGTCCCGCAATCGTTCCACTAGTCGTCAGCATTCCAAAGTCGTTAGTGTCACAGTTCGAATGATAGGAATCGAAGAACCGCGACAGATCCAGTCGAGAATCATAGGTAGGATTCCACGTACGATCCTTGCCCACAAGCTCCAGATAGCAGGAATACTCAACCTCAGGATCTCGCGTTGAATAATCGACACTCACGATCACCCAAGATGCTCGCGGTTGAGGATCGACCCTCTCACCCCAAGGAGTGACCAGTGGTGCCCCAGTGTGCATCTCACCAACGGTGAAAGTCATCACGTCAACGCTCCACGATTCATCCAGGGGTGTGGTGGGGAGTCGATCGCCTTGCCAAGCAACAGAAAAACCCACCACCATGAGTACCCACACCACAACGCCAATCACGACAGTAAGCCATCCAGCACTCATCCAATGCCAGGACTTCCGCTGAGGTGCGGTGTTCACTGGGGTGCCACCCACATCTTCACTCACCTGCTCACCTCCTCAATGGATGTTTCATTCACGACAATCACCTCGGACACAGGAGTGTCGGCAGGGATATGGAGTACGCCGCGAGGCAAACTCGTAAAGTCTGCACTGATCGGATAGATCACAACCGTGAGATCGCCGAGTCCATCAGCAGGAATCTCGAAGACAACATCAGTCAATGAGGTGAAACCAGCACTGTGAGTCAGACTCACATAACCATGCCAACCAGGATAATCCACCCCGTGAGCGCGAGCAGCAACCCCCACAGCCCCCGAAGAATATCCCGAAACACTCACTGTCACAGCAACAAAAACCCCCACACTGTCCACAGAATCCTCGGTGTATACCCCAGTGATGGTTCCATTCAGTGACGTACCCACCTGGAGATTACTGATCGACACCGATTCACCCATCAAGGTCACCGATTGTCCCAGCTCGATATTGTGGACCGGATCTGTAGAACCGGGGCGAAGATAGGTCAGTCCACCTGCCAAAGCAATAGCGAGTACAGCAACGAGAACTGTGCTCAGTCTCCGTGATATTTGTGGGTGTTTCTTGGTGCTTGATGCAGTAGGACTCGTGGCAGTATCCCATGATGGCAGTGGCAGATTAGTCAGAACCGATTCTGCGCTGAGATCAACCTTCAGTAGGCGCATGCGTACGTACGCCACAGCCAGGATGGCCGCTTGGCACATGGCCACCACAACCATGGGAATCACCGTGAGAATCGGCTGAACAAGCATGACATATTTATGCTGTACGGGCCCGATAGCCTGGGTGAGGCCATGAGTCAGCCACCGACCAGCGAGATCGATGATGGAATAACTCACAATGAGGGCAGCCAAGAAGGGAACCCCCGAACGCAACACCACAGTAAACATGTGAAAGATGCGCAAGAACCCAGGCAGTGGGCCAACAAGAAAATCTGGTGCATGATGGATCACCATTGTGGACGCTGCATTGTCTCGGTGGGATCCTCGACGGCGGCGTACAGAGCTCCAGACAGTGTCGATCTTCATGAGCTGCATTCCACCGACCACGCCGACAACTGCCAACCACACAATCGGTTGTGTGAGCGTATTCCAGAACAGAGGCCACAGATTGTTGACGAGCCACTCCCACACCACCATGATGCCCTGGGGAAGAGTGATGCGATGGGTGATCCACTCAAACCCCTGATCAGTCCACATCATAAAACGCCGTGTCTTCCACCAAAAACTTATTGCAGAGAACACATGGAAGAGAGAAAACAGTACGAGAAAGGTCATGCATGCAGAAAAGAAAGTACGCATGATCGACAACACCGGCCACTGCTTTTTACTCGTGACCTGTTTGATCACGACGACACTCATCCACAATGCTGTGAAAACCCCTAAGGTGATGGCCAAGGTGATCGGGGATTGGAAAGGATTGAGATTAATGAGGAACTTGGAATCTGCCAGAGTTCCACTCATGTACGTCGAAGCTACCAAAGCATCGTGAGCGTACTGACCGAAATAGCCGAACGACGAAAAAGCCGCTGAGAAAGGAACCAAAAGGCTCGTGACCAAAGCGAGCAGCAGCAAGGACGGCAGTGATGGAGCATCCATGGATTTTTCAGAAGCACGGATCGCCATCTGGTAGGCAGCCAAGGTAACAGTCAACTGGATGAGGCATCCGCCAGCCATGAGAGGTATCACAGCCCAGGACCAAGTCACTGCGATAGTTCCCGCAAGAAGCACAGTGAGGTAATAACCCACCCAGCCCACAAGAAAAAGCAAAAAAAGCTTGTGGAATTTGGCTTTGAGTACGCGTGCGCCATGGGTCCACAAGAAGCCAAGAGTGGTGGCGGTTTCGCGTACTGTCGACACCTGTGACCTCTCTATCGCGAAAGAAAACTGACCTTCATTATAGAGGTTGCCGATTGGTACTCCCGTCCCACGTAGTGGACCGTTTTGTGAAAAGACTAGATCGCAGTGTGTTACCTGAGCTAGCCTTGAGGTTCACCCACAGTGAAGCGTGGGTTCCACGAGAAAGGACGACGAATGTCGCGTATTCGTTCCCCCAAGTTCCAAGCCAAAGTGATGAGTGCTGCCGATGCTGCCAGTTTTATCGAGAATGGCGATAATGTTGGCGTCGCCGGATTCACTGGTGCAGGATATCCGAAAGTACTTCCCGGTGCTCTTGCTGACAGAATCAACGACGCAAAAGCGAAGGGCGAAGAGTTCCGCATCGGTTTGTTCACCGGCGCTTCGACCGCACCCGAACTTGATGGCGTACTCGGTGAGACTGGTGCCATCAGTTACCGTACTCCCTATCAATCAGAGCCTGCGATGCGCAATGCTATCAATGCAGGAATCACTGACTATGTTGATCCGCACCTATCCCACACGTCAGCCCAGGTACGCCAAGGCTTCCTCGGACCCATGGGTGCAGCCATTGTCGAGGTGACCGCGATCACTGAAGACGGGGAACTGATCCCCTCATCGTCAGTGGGTGCCAACAATGTGTATATCGATTGTGCCGAGAAAGTCATCATCGAGGTCAACTCTTGGCAGTCAGAAGATCTCGAAGGCATGCACGATATTTATTACGGTACACAGTTGCCTCCCAACAACGTACCCATCCCTATCCTTGCCCCTGGGGATCGCATCGGTCAGCCGCATTTCCGTGTCGATCCTGACAAGGTTGTTGCTGTCGTTGAGACTGATGCTGCCGATCGCAACACTCCCTTCAAACCCCTCGATGAGGATTCTAAAGCCATTGCCGGTTATTTCATTGACTTCCTCAAAAACGAGGTCAAACAAGGCCGTATCCCCAAGAGCCTGCTTCCATTACAGTCAGGTGTAGGCAATATTGCTAATGCTGTTTTGAGTGGGTTGCTCGAATCCGATCTGGAAAACCTCACCTCATACACTGAAGTGATCCAAGATGGCATGGTTGACCTTATTGATTCTGGCAAGCTGAAGGTTGCGTCTGCGACAGCGTTCTCACTATCACCAGAGTACGCAGTGAAGATGAACGAAAATGCTGCCCACTATCGCAAGTCGATCGTACTGAGGCCGCAAGAGATCTCCAACAACCCCGAACCGATTCGTCGACTAGGTGTCATCTCATGTAATGGTCTCATCGAAGCAGACATGTTCGGCAACGTGAACTCGACCCACATCATGGGGTCCAAGATGATGAACGGTATCGGTGGGTCGGGAGACTTCACCCGCAACTCCTATATCTCTTGCTTCGTGACTCCATCCGTTGCTAAAGGTGGTGACATCTCCTGCATCGTACCCATGGTGAGCCACCATGATCATACTGAGCATGACGTGATGGTCATCGTGACCGAACAGGGGATCGCTGATCTTCGCCGCTTGTCTCCACGCAAGAGAGCTCGTGCGATCATCGAGAAATGTGCACATCCTGATTATCAGCCGATGTTGCTCGATTATTTGGAGCGCGCTGAGAAGACCACTTCCTTGCACACCCCACAAGATATGACTGAAGCCTTGAGCTGGCATGCACGGTTCTTGGAGACAGGATCGATGAAAGTCTAGATGACCTCAGACATTGCAACCCTACCCGCGTTCATGGGGAAGGCGCCTCTCGCCTACCCCTTGAGCGTGCGTACGGGCGAACCCCGCCACCCGGTTCTCCTCGTCATCGCATCGTTGCTGTGTTGGTTGTCTGTACCGGTCACGATCGTGGCGTACGCCCGGTGGTGGATCATTTGTTCTGGTGTTGATGGTTTCCATTATTCGGCTTGGCTCCTGGAACGGCTCGAACCTCCACCAGTGAGTTGGCTGGCTGTCATCATGGTGATGGTGGTCGGTCTGATCACAGCACTGATGGTGATCGCTGCTGGCATCGCTGGATATAACGCCTGGAAGGGTCAGTTGTGGGTTCGTTTTGGTGTATGGGGCCTGCTGGGTGTTACTGGGTTGTCGTACCTTCTCAACTGGTGGTTTATGGTGGCCATGATTCCGCTCGCACTGGGTGGTATCCTCCTGCTCTTTCCACCCTATGGTGCTTATTGTCAGGCGGTCGAGGAGTTCCATGCGGTACCCAAACCGGTGGTTCCCACTTCTGGGATTAAGTACGGACCGCAACCCTTGATTGGTAGCCGGTTCTGATCCCCAAACCACCGACGGTCACCACCATAGCCAGTGTGATATCTGGACCCTGCGAGTCACTTCGTTCCGCAGGGTGACCAGGTGTGTCATTCCGCGGAGTGCACCCTCCCGTCATTCCGCGGAGCACCGCAAGTCACCCCGGCGGGCTCACGGTAACCGAGTGTGTCAATCTGCGGAGTGCGCCCTCCCGTCATCCTGTGGGCCCCACCCTCCCGTCATTCCGCGGAGCACTGCAAGTCACCCCGGCGGGCTCACAGTAACCGGGTGTGTCAATCTGCGGAGTGCGCCCTCCCGTCATCCTGTGGGCCCCACCCTCCCGTCATTCCGCGGAGGGCGTCAGCCCGACTCGCGGAATCCAGTATCCACATTAACCCCGATGTTGATCGACGGCTGCTTAGGACCACCCACGGACTCACTTTCCATGAGACGGCTCACGTATTCCCACGATTAAGGAATAGGGCCACCCGAACCTATGTTGACATAGTGTGAAACCAGGAGCACCACTATGCAATTCGGTATCTTAACTCTCGCCGATGTCACCCGCGATCCCGTGACAGGAATGACCATGTCACACGCTGCGCGCATCGACGAAATTCGGCTCATCGCCAAAGTCGCCGAAGAGGTTGGTTTAGATGTTTTCGCACTAGGGGAACACCACGACTCACATTTTGTGGGGTCCTCTCCTCCCACGATTCTCGCAGCCATCGCTGCTGAGACAACCAAGATTACTGTCACAACTGCGGCAACACTGATCACCAACAATGATCCAGTACGCATTGCTGAAGAGTACGCCCTTCTTCAACACATCGCACATGGGCGAGCAGATCTCATGATCGGGTGCGGAGGTTCCGCCCTCATGTACCCCTGGCAGGGAGATGACTTCCCCGTAGGACTCGACATCGCCACAGAAAATTACTATCTGCTTCGCCGTCTGTGGCATGAGGAATCGGTGGAATGGGAAGGGGAATACCACACTCCCCTCGTGAGCTTCACGTCCACACCACGTCCGCTCGACGGCGTACCACCCTTCGTTTGGCATCAAGGACACTCGATCGATATTGCCGACCAGGCAGGGTTCTATGGTGACGGCTTCTTTGCCAACAACATGAACTCTTTACGCAAAGATGTTGCGCTTGTGGCCCACTATCGTCAAGCCTACGAGAAATACAATCACGGACCTGCCACTGGTGCACCCGTCAGTTTGGGTGGTCAGATCTTTGTGGGCCGTACGACACAGGATGCTTTCGCAGGGTTACGACCGTACTGCAATGCGAATGCCATGTACTCAATGAATCTTGAAGACGCCGCCCTCCACACTTCTCTCGCAGTAGGATCCCCTGCGCAGGTCATCGAAAAGATCCTCAAAATGCGGGAGCTCTATGGTGACTATCAACGCCAACTCTTCCTCGTCGATCCCGGTGGAATGCCCTTGTGGGCAGTCCTGGAACAACTCGAGATTCTTGGTGGTGCGGTCGCACCTGCACTCAAGAAAGAATTCGATGCTCGCCGTCCTGCGCTCGTACCCTCTGATCCTCCCACCCACGAATCCCGAGTACGCCAACCCACCCCAACCCAGTAACACAACCCCAACCCCTGCTCGACCCTATGGTCAACAATCCTTCCAACTCCTGTTACCTTTTGGGTTCCTCGCAGGAGTTGTTCATGACAGGATGATCACTAGGATGTGATCTCAATTGCGAGGGAAGGCATACTACATGGGGCCAATCGCCATAGCAGATCCAGTGGATCTCATGCCAACAGGCATTGATACCACGACGATTGTGGAGCGTTACCAAACCATGGTGTACGCCATTGCTCTCACACATTCACCAACGCGCAACGACGCTGATGATGTCTTCCAGGAGGTGTTCCTCACTTATCATCGTAAGAATCCACCCTGCGAACATGAGGATCATCGCAAAGCCTGGCTCATCACCACAACGTTGAATATTGCTCGACGTGTGGCTGGTTCTTCATGGAGTACGAAAGTAGTCCCTGTGGATGCCAGTGACCTGGGTGATAGTTCGTACCGGTTCGACAACCATGAGTACGACGAATTGTTTACAGCGTTGAGGTCGATACCGCACGAGTATCGTACGGTCATTCACTTGTTCTATTTCGAGGATCAATCTGTCGATGAAATCGCCGGTGTGCTAGATGCTAAGCCGGGTGCAATCAAAATGAGGCTCTCGCGCGGGCGTACCATGCTCCGCGAGGTTTTGTCGAAGGAGAAGGACCATGGCTGACGAATTTGCTGAAAAGTTCCAAGCAATGAAAGAACTAATGGAACCAAGCCCCGAATTGATGGCTCGGTTGACGGCTGCCCTTGATGCTGATCAAGGGCCGGCCGTGACAGCGGATGGCGATAGTGTGACGAGTGAAGTCGAGGATATCGAAACCCTGAACGCAGAAGCCGCCGACACCACCGTAGGTGTTGGGTCGGGGCGCTCTTCTGCTGGTGCTCTGCGACCCTCGCGAACCAGGAGAGGGACGAAAGCACCGCGAAATCGTAGCGATGCCACCGGGCCTGGCACTCGACCAAGGAAGAAAAGGCGACTGACCGTGTTAGCCTCTGCTGCCACTGCAACAGTGATGGCAGCGGTACTCATCGTGACCATGGTGAACCTCTCCCCACGGACCACTCAGCACGACTACGCTGCGATCTATCATGTGGTGGACTCTGCATGGACCGGGCACAGCAAAGATCCCAAGAATAAGGGAAGTCTTCAGCGGGGGGATATCCCACCTGGTTGGGCCTCAGACTCTGACTTCGGTAGATGGACCGATGGTGTCTTCCAGGGACCATCAGAAGGGACAGGGCCGATCACCACCACTCCAGACACAGGGACAAACACCCAAGTCGAGGGTATCGATGAGGGCGACATCGTCAAAACTGATGGGACCAACCTGTACATCGCTGGTCCGACGACTCTCGCCATCGTGAAAGCTGATGGCGCTGCGTCGACCCAACTGTCGTCTATCGATGTCACTCACGAAGCCAAGTCAGGGCGAATCGTTGATCTCATGCTCGATTCCGGAACCGCTGTCGTACTGATGTCGACACCTCGATTGACCATCACACCCAAGTGTGACATCTTGCCAGAGTGCCAAGACGAGGATGAAGAAGTATCTGACGGTGCTTTGACCGCCGTATTTTACGATGTCAGTGATCCAACTGCCCCTAAGGTGAAGACCACGATGACACAGTCAGGAGATTACGTCACCTCACGGTTGAAAGATGGTGTCCTCTACTTGGTGAGTACGTTTGACATCGTCGAGAAACCACAATCAAAAGAGCCGCTCACTTTCGTACCGGCTCTTGAGCGAGATGGCACCATCGAGCCCTTCAGCTCTGATGATGTGACGCTCTTCCCTGGTGTGAGGGCCCCCTCGTACACAGTGGCAACAGCAATCACCTCCACCAGTGGTGAACTGGTCAGCCGACATGCAGTTTTGGGGGAGACCGACACGGTGTACATGGCTTACGATAATCTCTATCTCACTGCTGCAAGCTCGGAGGCTTTTGATGCTCGCAGTCTGCCTGAAGAGGTTGCCTCGAAACTGGGATACAACATGAAAGTCACCAACGTTGTACGCCTGTCACTGACTGATGGCAATATCACTGTAGCTGCGCGCGGCGTACTGCCCGGGACAGTGCTCAACCAGTATTCCCTCGACGAGTACGATGGCCATCTGCGCGCTGTCACCAATTGGAGCTATTCATCCCCGCGGGAATCCTGGGGCGAATATGCTGGATTGTGGATCATGGACTCGTCACTCGATCATGTTGGCTCGGTTGCTTCCATCGTTACTAACGAGTCAGTACGCTCAGTACACTTCGCGGAGACCACCGCGTACGTGGTGACCTTCCAGCAGACCGATCCACTGTTCACGATCGATTTATCCAATCCGAAGGCTCCCGAAGTTCAAGGGGCCTTGGAGATCCCTGGATTCTCCTCGTACCTCCATCCCTTCGGCTCTGGACTCCTCTTAGGAATAGGCCAAGATGGGACCCAGCGAGGTCTCAACGGTGGAATGAAGCTGTCGATGTTCGATGTCTCCGATCCGTACGATGTGATAGAGCTCGTGAACTTCCGCATCGATGCCTACGACTCAGAAATCAGTGTCGACCATAAGGCAGTGTACGTGGATCCCGCCAAAGGCTTACTCGGTTTTGCGGCATTGAGCCACTCAGAAACCAGAGGACTTGATTTCACGCAAACCGTGACACTGCCCGATGGAGTGGGTTCCCGCCCGGAGCGAGTGATACGCCAACTCGGGGATGCTGGAGTACCCATGTCATCGATCCGTATCGAATGGAACACGTCGGGCAACAACGACAACACAGTGTCCCGGATGGAACCAACAGCGGGTTCGACAATCTCTCGCGACACTCTCGTCACACTGACTGTGGATCTTCAAACTTTCGTTGATGTGATCGACGACCAGGATCCTGTTCCTTGTGGTCATCCGACTCAGGATTCGAATCCTCGTGATTGCGGACCTGTCGGGGAGGCCCCTGTTCCAAGTGCGACTTCTCAGCCGTCGACCGTACCCGGTGTGGTGGGGATGAGTTACAAAGATGGTGTGTCCACGATCACCGATGCTGGTTTTCAATTCAACACTCGTGTGGTGTCCGGAACTGTCGCTCATGACATGTCGATCACTGCCTTGGACTGCAATGATCTAGCGAAGTACTGTACGGCTACTGTGGCTGTTCTTGATTCGAAACCAGGGGAATGGAATTACCATCTGTTCTCCTGGAATGGATTCACCTTTGACCAAGTAGCACTCATGAATCTGGATGGGGTTCACAAGACCGCCAGCAATGATTATGGGTTTGACTCTGCTCGCGGAGTACGCCTCGGTGGAGAGTTCTATGTTGTTGCTGGGACCTCAGTGCTCGTGTACGACGCGGTCGGTTACTCCAAGATCGGTGAAGTAGTGATGACCTAAAGAGCTGAACTCTTGACTGCCGGGGCAATGCTTGACGTGTTGCCCCGCAGTCGTTGTTTGCGGTGGGACAGTGGGGATTCTCTGATCTGTCCCACGCTGAGTAAACAAACGGCCCCGTACACCCGGAAGAGCTCCCTTACCTTTGCTGCCTTCCGGCCCTGGAGGAGTTCGGGGAGGTACCGCCGTACGGGGACCGCCCACCATTCTAGTCCAAGTCTCCGGCTGAATGCCCAACCTGATCGCCCGTGAGTTCGCCCCCGAGGGTCAATCTTCGGTATGATCCTTGGCGGAGGATTCGCCTAGAGGCCTATGGCGCTCGCTTGGAAAGCGGGTTGGGTTCACGCCCTCACGAGTTCGAATCTCGTATCCTCCGCCACTGCCCTCGTACTGGTTGACATGCAGTCGCTGAGTGTTAGGCCCTCAGGGTGAAGCTGTGTGGTACCCAAGCGGGGCGAACCATCAGTCGCGTACGATCTCTGAACTCACCCAGAAATAGCTGCCGTCTTCAGCTTGCTGGAAGGTGTGACGATAGGTCGGAACCGCACCTTGGTCGATAATCCGCTGTACGTCGTCAGCATAACCCAACCAGATGTCACCTTCAGTCGTGATGCCTGTCGAGCCGATCTTGTCATTCCCGAAGCTGCCATACACTGTCGTGGAGTCCTCACTGACCCTGAAGTACTGGTCGTACAAATAGATCTCGTTACCGAGCTGTTCGGCTTTGAGCAGTACGGAGTTGTCGTACGCTGGGAAGCCGCCACCACCAGGATACTGCGCGGACACCACACCACCGCGGCAAGGATAGAATCCTTCACCCATTCCTTTATCAGCAGTGAGCGCCGGTAAGGTGGGGCCAAAGATTTTATGGAGTAAAGCATCGACCGTGTCTTGTGGATACAACTGGGGGGCGACCATGGTGCCTTCATTAATGGCATCAGTCATATCCTGTGCAGTGTCAAACAATCCATCCAAACAGCCCACGAGTTCCTCTGATGACAAGGTGCCAGCATCGGTGAATTGTGCAGGGTCAAAGTGGTTGTAAATGATTCGTGACGCATGAAGAGCAGAAATGTCCTCCACCGTCACCAGCTTGTCCTGATAGAAGGTTGACGGACCTGTCCACATCAGATTGTTGTGGCCAACATAACCGTAGAGCTGTTCCACGAGGGGGTCATCAATACTGAGCACCTGTGCTTCGACTGCTGGAGTGCCAGTGTCCGTGGGTGTGGATGTTTGGGGTTTCAACCCATCAAACCAGCCCAGAATGAAACCGGCAACAAGAAGCCCTACAAGTACTGCAACCAGCAGTACGGCGACAATCCAGCCGCGCTTCTTTTTTGGCTGGTACGAGTTGGTGTGTTCAGACATGGCCTTCCCTTCCCGGTGAGCCACTTCGGCTCTTCACAACACACATCATATCAGAATCCTTGGTCGTGCGGAGAGTTGGTGGCACCCCAATCGGACTCCACGAAAGAGCTCGGGCAGTTCTATGTGCCGTACCTCACCCACGGGGGTCGCAGTCGTACTGCTATACTCACTGATGATTTTGCGAGTGTAGTTCAATGGCAGAACAACAGCTTCCCAAGCTGTCAATGCGGGTTCGATTCCCGTCACTCGCTCCACCAGCACTCGATGGCTACTCCCCACTCACCGCGTCCACAGTTTTCTGAGCTTTTTATCCCAAATGGCCTCTTGTGCACACAAAAACCCATCAAACTCTCAGAGAGGGGCGCCTGGGGGTGTGAATAACCCACCAAACTGAGTGATTTAGACAAAAACTCTGTGCACAAGAGCCATTCTCGGATAAAAATCGTCACTGTCTGTGCATGGAGGTTTATTTCTCACACGACACAGCATTGCAGTTCTGGAGGTTGCAGGGACGAACACGCAGTTCCTCCCCCCAGCGAGCCCGTCGGAAGACACTGCCCACCATTGGGCAAGTCTCAGCGGTGAAGACGGCTATCCCCAAGCTACTTGAACCACCATACGACATCCTGGTTGCTCAACGAAGTGCTAGACCGCGTCACCCGCTGTTTTGCCCACACGTCTATAGCGGAGTGTTGCCCTATAACTCTTTTGCTCTCCTGGGGAGCGGTCTCTTCGTTTGTTCCCCCGAATTCTGCTTCCAGCAGCTTGCCCGGAAACTGACGCTCATTGAGACTATTCAACTCGGATTTGAGCTGTGTGGATCGTACTGTCTTCCTGCGATTACTCACCATGCCGGCCTCAAGACTCCAGCCAGCAACTGCCAATACTCTCTGCCAGAGTTGACCAATGTGCGGAAACTTTCAGTGTTCATAGGCTGTGTGAAGTCAGAGAAAGGAAGCGGGCAGGCTTTCAATGCTTTGAAATACGTCACCAATAATTCAGGATCTCCGATGGAAACTATCTTGGTCATGTTGTTGACCCTGCCCTATCGCTTGGGTGGATATGGGTTACCAATGCCAGAACTCAACTACCAGATCAACCCTGTAGGGGTCACGAAGCGCAGCACGAACACCTCTCATTACCGTTGTGATCTCTTGTGGCCAAGTGTGAAACTTGCCGTTGAATATGACTCCGAACAGTACCACTGTGGTGCAGAGAAAATTTTCGATGACTCCAAACGTCGGAATTTGCTCTCGTCCATGGGGTATCCACCGATCATTGTCACTAAGCAGCAGCTCTACGACGTGGAGGAGTTTGAAAAAGTGGTACGGCTCCTTGCGCAGAAGCTGGGCAAACAACTCAAGCACCGATCGAGCAACTTCCAGGTCGCTCATCGTCGATTACGCAAGGAACTGTTGGGCCAGTGATTGCACTACAGCAGCGAGGCTTTCACTTTGGAGGCCACGAGTGAGCCCTCGGCGCGGCCCTGAACGCGAGCATTCACTGCTTTGACGATGAGTCCCATCTGTTTGATGGTGGCATCCTCGATGGCACTCACTTCCTCGGCAACGATGACATCGAGTTCCTCTTCGGTGAGGGGAGCAGGAAGGTACGTACCCAACAACTCGGCTTCGCGAGTCTCCTTCTCAGCGAGTTCAGGGCGATTGCCTTCTGCGTACGCTTCGGCAGATTCGCGGCGCTTGCGCGCTTCACGGGTCACGATAGCCAACTCTTCATCAGAACTCAGTTCGCGGGCCTCATCCCCAGCGACTTCTTCGTTGGCAATGGCAGCAATGGCCATTCGCAGTACTCCGGTGGTGAAGGAATCCTTCGCTTTCATCGCGATCATGAGGTCACTTCGTAGTTGGTCTTTGAGGTCAGCCATGATTATCTCCTTTGAGTTGCAGGTTCCATCGTCTCACATGTGTACCGAGGAGGGACGAATCGTAGAGCCCCTTCGTGTCACAGTCCACCGGGTCCCCACATGTCGGGGGCCATTGCCCCACCGGCATTCAGGTGCAGTACGCAGGACCCTTGCCAGCGAGGTAGAGTTGGTTTGTGAATATAGATGATGTCCAAGGCGACCTGACCACCGTACTGTTCACTGAAGAGCAGATTACGAACCGAATCAACGAACTCGCAGCTGAGATCGACCGGGACTATGACGGGCTACAACCACTCTTGGTGGGGATCCTCTCCGGTGCGGTCATGGTTATGGCTGATCTGTCACGAGCCATGCGCATTCACTGTGAAATGGACTGGATGGCCATCTCCTCGTACGGTTCGGGGGTCGCCTCGTCTGGGGTGGTACGCATCCTCAAAGACCTCAACATCTCGGTTGAGGGCCGCCACGTACTCATCGTCGAAGATATTGTCGACACCGGTTTGACTTTGGCGTACCTTATTGACAACCTCAAGTCCCGCAATCCGGCCAGTATTGAAGTGTGTGCAGGGTTCCGCAAACCTGATGCAGCAAGCAAGAATGTCCCAGTGAAGTACCTCGGATTCGACATCCCTGGTGATTTCGTGGTGGGATATGGGCTGGACTATGCCGGAAGATACCGCAATCTGCGCGGGCTTGGTGTGCTCGACCCCGCGGTATATTCCTGACAGCCCACCACCAACGTGCACGAAACAACACCCATGAATGAGAACTGAACCCCATGAAACTTCTGAAAGCACTTCTTCGCAGTCCCTTCCTGTGGATCATGATCGTGCTGGCGATCATAGGATTCGTCATTGTTCAGGTACGATCCCAGCCGGAGGTTGAAGAGATCTCCACCTCTGAAGCCATCATGATCATCATGGGTACGGACCAACTCGATGAGGTCGTTCTCACTGACCAGACCCAATCGATCGAAATCACCAGAAGCCCTGACACGTGTGCTCCGAAGAAGGATGCCAAAGATAAAGAAATTCCCTGCAATCTCAAGGCGTACTGGATTGGTCAGGGTTCCGATCAACTTGTTGAACGCCTGAATGAGCGGTACGCCGAAGGGTCAGTCAAGACCTGGAATGGCAAAAACCCTATGCCCAGTGTGTGGGATGCTGTCCTGGGCTGGATCATCCCCATCCTTTTTATCGTGATACTGATCTGGTTCATGATGAGTACGATGGGGGCTGGTGGGAGAGCCATGAGTTTTGGGCGATCCAAAGCCAAGGTGGCCAACAAGGATAATCCGAAGACAACATTCGAGGATGTTGCAGGGGTCGACGAAGCGGTTGAAGAACTCCAGGAGATTAAAGAATTCCTCGCTGATCCGGGCAAATTCAAAGCCCTTGGTGCAAAGATCCCCAAAGGGGTGTTGCTCTATGGCCCACCAGGAACAGGAAAAACTCTGCTCGCGAGAGCTGTCGCTGGGGAGGCCGGTGTACCGTTCTATACCATTTCTGGGTCAGACTTCGTGGAGATGTTTGTGGGTGTGGGTGCTTCACGGGTACGCGACCTCTTTGAGCAAGCGAAAGCCCACCCGCCGGCTATTGTGTTCATCGATGAAATTGATGCTGTTGGCCGTCACCGTGGTGCTGGTATGGGTGGAGGCCACGATGAACGTGAGCAGACCCTCAATCAACTCCTGGTCGAGATGGATGGCTTCGATGCCCATTCTGGGGTCATTCTCATCGCAGCAACCAACCGGCCTGATGTTCTCGATCCGGCCCTGCTTCGTCCGGGGCGTTTCGATCGCCAGATCGCTGTTGATGCTCCCGACTTGAAGGGGCGTTTCAACATCCTGAAGGTTCATGCCCAAGATAAACCTCTCGAAGAGGGTGTCGATCTGGAGTCGGTTGCTCGCCGTACACCGGGGTTCACTGGCGCTGACTTGGCTAATGTTCTCAATGAGGCGGCCCTGCTTGCAGCCCGTACGAACCTGAAACAGATCTCCAACTCAGTCCTCGATGAGTCGATTGATCGCGTGATCGCTGGGCCCCAGAAGCGTACCCGCATCATGAACTCTCAAGAGATCCTCATCACGGCCTATCATGAGGCGGGCCATGCTCTGGTGGCAGCAGCTATGCCGGGCAACGATCCGGTCCAGAAGATCACGATCCTCCCGCGAGGCAAGGCCTTGGGGTACACCATGGTCATGCCTGATCAGGACAAGTATTCTCAAACTCGCGGCCAGTTGCTGGATCAGTTGGCGTACACTCTCGGTGGACGAGCGGCGGAGGAGCTGATCTTCCATGACCCTACGACTGGTGCGGGCAATGACATTGAGAAAGCAACGAAGCTTGCTCGCGCAATGGTGACCCAGTACGGGATGACTGAGGCCTTAGGAGCAGTACGGTACGGATCGGATGATCGGGAACCGTTTGTGGGCATGGAAGTGGGGCATTCTTCGACCGTGTCCCCAGCCACTGCGGCGATGATCGATTCAGAGATTTCTCTACTCATCAACACCGCCCACCAGGAGGCTTTCGATGCGCTGGTGGATAATCGGGAGATCCTCGATGAGTTGGTACGTCAGCTGTTGGAGCTGGAGACCCTGGGCAAGGAGCAGGTTGCGGAGATCTTCACAGACTTGAATCTGAGGCCCCCGCGACCAGCATGGACAGGGTCCAAGACACGCAAACCGTCAAAGATTCCACCCATTCCAGCCCCTGAGGTTCCTGAACCTGTCCTCGACGACTCTGCGACCCAGGAGCCCGGTTCCAAGGCTGAAGGACCGAGCAATGCAGAACCCACTGATGCGGCGGAGCCAGCAAATGCATCCCATGAGTCTGGTCGGCTCGTACCGAAGAAAATCACCCCCACGCCTTTAGGGCCGGAGAATCCCATGGGACCAGGAACGTGGATTGATCCTCAGTCTCCAGAGGATTTTCCCCCACCAAAAGTTTGAGGAGGAGTCATGACTTTTGATGCTGAACGTGTTCAATCCGCAGTACGGGAGTTGCTCATCGGGATCGGGGAGGACCCTGATCGTGAAGGATTGCGCGAGACTCCTTCACGGGTAGCGCGTGCCTATGAGGAGGCTTTTGCTGGGTTGTACCAGGACCCTTCGCAGGTGTTGGGGACACGGTTCAATATTGATCATCAGGAGATGATCCTGGTACGCGATATTGAGTTGTGGAGTTATTGCGAGCACCATCTGGTGCCTTTCACTGGATTGGCTCATGTGGGATATATCCCGGGCAAGAGTCGCGAAATCGTTGGGTTGTCGAAGATTGCGCGCCTGGTGGATGTTTTCGCAAAGAGGCTCCAGGTGCAAGAGCGGCTCACGACCCAGATTGCGGATGCACTCATGGAGGAGCTGGATGCAGCCGGAGTCATCGTTGTCATTGAAGCTGAGCATCTGTGTATGTCGATGCGTGGGGTACGTAAACCGGGTTCGCGTACTCTCACTTCAGCAGTACGTGGGGCTCTGATGAACCCGACGACTCGTGCTGAGGCCATGAGTTTGATTTCTGCTCCCCAAGGTCGTTGACCAGTGTCCGAGGCGGAAGTCGATCGTAGGGTGGCTTGTGCGGATTTCGGGTCGCATGTCTCCATACGCGAGCGAAGGGGCACAGGACCCGTGACCAGCCAGAGTCGTCCTTCGTTGGCATCCCTGTTCACCGGAGGACCGACGCGCTTGATGGGGATCGTCAATGTGACCCCGGACTCTTTTAGTGGCAGTGTGGATTCTGGCAGCTTCCCCGCCACCGCGATGGCGGCTTCCCCGTCGCCCTACGGCCCCCATCCCCATCCAAGGAGTGCACCCCCATCCCCATCCAAAGAGCACACCCCCAGCCCTGTCACCCTGCGGTGCACTGCGAGTGCGAAGCGCGAGCAGTGCGACTCACAGGGTCTACCACGACGCAGACCGAGGGCAGGGATGCTTGCATACATGCCGAAGTCAAGGAAATGGTTGACGAACGAAGTGAGGAACAGAACCACATCAACCACAACACTCATTGACTCCTCCATTACCCTGGGACTCGACCATGCCCGCAAGGGTGCTGCCATCGTCGATGTGGGTGGGGAGTCTACCCGCCCAGGAGCTCACCGAGTATCGGAAGCTGAAGAGTTGGCTCGTGTGATTCCAGTGGTGGAGGCGCTGGCCAGTGAAGGGGTCGCTGTCAGTATAGATACAGTGCGCGCCACCGTGGCAAAGCGAGCCATCGAGGTTGGGGCGGTGATCATCAATGATGTCTCGGGTGGATTGGTGGAACCAGAGATCATGGGGGTTGCAGCGTCACACAAGGTGGGTTTCATCCTGGGGCATTGGCGTACTCCTTTCGACCATGAGTCCACCCACGAGTCTGTGGTTAACGAGGTTCTTTCTGAGCTCACCGACCGTATTAAATCAGCACTAAATGCGGGTCTTGATCCTGGGCATCTCGTCGTTGATCCCGGTATTGGTTTTGGTAAATCTGCAGAACAGAATTGGGAGCTGATTGCGCATGTCGATGAGATTCAATCACTCGGGTTTCCGACATTGTGGGGGGTGTCACGCAAGAGGTTTCTGGCAACGATGTACAACCACGACACTCATCCCTGGGAACGTGATGATGCCTCTGTTGACGTGGGGCAAGCCCTGATTCATGCCGGTGTTTGGGGTTTACGAGTGCATCACCTTGATCGATACCATGTGGATGAGACTGAGCGTGAGGACATGTGATGGTGGGTGATTGTTTCGTGCGTACTGTTTATCGTGGCAGTGTGAATTCTGGATACTGCGACGCGGTATTCTCCGCGCGCAGCATGACGGGGTTGGTGGAATCGTCCCGCGGAGCAAGGAAATGGTTGACGAACGAAGTGAGGAACAGAACCGCATCAACCACCAAACTGAGTCGGAAGAGTAATGATGAGACCATTGTCTGACCACGACCTCACCCGCATGGAGACCCTTGACCGTATGGAGGTCCAAGGGATCACCACCTGGGCGTACCACGGTGTCTTCGATCATGAACGTAGGGACGGGCAACCTTTTATCGTGGACCTCTCCTGGTGGCAACCCATGGCTTCAGCTGCCGAGTTCGACGATCTTGGGCGTACCGCCGATTATGGGGAGGTCTCGAATTTCGTCATTGAGCTCTTGCAGGGTACGCAAGTGGACCTCATCGAAACTCTGGGGTACCAGATCCTCGACCGCTTGTTCACTCGTTTTGGTTTTGAGTACGCTCGAATCGTACTGCACAAACCGGATGCACCACTCGATGTGGAGTTTGATGATGTCGTCTTGACTCTCACCATGGCAGAAGAAACGGGCCAAGACCACCTCCTCCTACGTGCCAGTGAAGCCCCCACTCCCGTCACCCTGCGGAGCACTGCGAGTCGCTCTAGCGGGCTCCGCAGCGCAGGCTCCGCGACTCGCAGGGTCCAGAATCCACATCATCGCACGGACCCTCATGAACTTCGCACCTGCGTCTTCTCCTTGGGATCCAACATCGAACCCCGGTTGGATTACCTCCAATTCGGTGTTACCGCCTTAGCATCAACTCCTGGGATTCACCATCCGCGAGTCTCCTCGGTTTACGAAACCACACCCCAATCTGAGGTCCCACAATCCGACTTCCTCAATGCCATTCTTATCGCGGAATCGTCATTGTCGAGCGTCGAACTCTTGCGTCGATCCCAAGAAATTGAGGATATTTGCGGAAGAACCCATGAGATATCTCACGGACCTCGGACTTTAGATATCGACCTAATTACGGTCGGGAACGAGACTTCCGACACCGATATTCTGGTGCTTCCGCACCCACGAGCAGCTTTGCGAGCGTTCGTACTCACCCCTTGGATGGAGCTCGATCCAGGGGCGATTCTCTCTGATGAGCCGGTAAATATCCTTGTCAGTGGGTTATTGGATCAAGGAGTACGAAAGACTGGGGACTCACTATTCCTACCGTAGCCGTACGACCACTCACCAGGGGTTTCTCGCCATGTCACCAGGTCACCATCACGGTAACGCAGTGGTATTGACAGTTCATTCGTTATGCTAGTATTTCCACAACAATGATAGCTGATGCGGGGTAGCATTAACTATCATAGTGGTAGCTGAGCCTCGTGGGGGTTCGCTACACCACACTAGACCGCGACAAGGCCCGCCTCCCAGTGCCTTGTCGTAGAGAGGGGCCTGTGCTTTTGTGCAGGCCCCTCATTCTTTATGTCCCATCCCACGGGTTGGTTCACCCCCACATCTTGGTGAGGGGTTATAACCCTGAGCCTTCTAGGCGCTGTCGGTCGTCAAGAAGTTCCACTCCACTATCCTCGATGAGTGTTCCTTTTTCGATGAGCAGTACGCGGCTACACACCTGGTGAGCAAAATCCAGATCATGGGTGGCAATGAGCTTAGCTTGCGGAAGATCCGACATCAGCGCAATGAGGTTTCGCCGTGCTTTCGGATCGAGGAAAGCAGTCGGTTCATCAAAAAGGAGGAGTTCTGGTTTCATCGATAGTACGCTCGCTATCGCACCGAGACGTTTCTCGCCAGCAGAAAGTTTCAGTGGTGAACGATCCCCAAGGTGACTGATCGACAGACCACCAAGAGCTGCCTCCACCCGCATGGTCGTCTCGGACTCATCGCACCCAAAACTGCGTGGCCCAAACCCCACATCCTCACCGACGGTGGGCATGAAGAGCTGATCATCAGGATCTTGAAACACCAGACCGACTTTTGCACGTACCTCACGCAGAGTCTTCTTCGACAACTGGAGACCAGCGATCATGATGTCACCGCGCGCTAGCGGAAGAATGCCAACCAGTGCCAGCAGCAGTGAAGTCTTTCCAGCACCATTCGCACCAATGAGTGCCACCGATTCTCCAGGCGCTATGGCAAGACTCATTCCATCGACTGCTCGCGTACCATCAGGGTAGTCGATGACTATATCAGTGACGTGGAGCATACCTACCCAATCGTGAAGAATCGTAGAAGAACAATGGCGAGACAAACCAACACTAGTGTACTGATCTCTCCAGCTCGCAGTGGTCGTCGTGGGCGGTGCGTTGCTTTGAGGGAATACCCGCGACATCGCATCGCAGCGTGTACTCGCTCGGCACGCTCGAGGGCCCGCAACGTGAGTTGGCCCAAGAAAGACCCCGCGTGAGTGATGCGCGGGCCCTTGGTCATGCCAGACCTGAGGCGGTACGCGGTGACCATGGCGTGAACCTCTTCGAAAAGTACCCCGATATAGCGGTAGGTCATTTCGAAGACCATAATGAAGATCATCGGTACTTTGAGTCGGCGCAATTGGAAAGTGAGATCGGTGAAGGGCGTGGTCGCGACGAGGATGAGTGCAGCCATGACGCAGAGGTACATTTTGAGCAGGATCGTCGCCATGGAGAGCACACCCATGGAGACGTTCACAGGGCCGATCGTGAAAGCCAAGTCACGGTCGAAAATGATATTAGCCAACCCGGCGAAGAGTACGAACGGTAGTGCAATGAGAACTCGCGGACCAATAACTCGGTAAGGGAGTTCAGCCAGCGCCATCATCAGAAAAGGATAGAAGAGGTACGGTGTGAGCGACACGAAAGCGTACCTGTTGAATGAGGCAACCACCACAATGAACACAAGTGTCATGATGAGTTTGACAAGCGGATGGAGGCGATGGATGACCGTGGTACCCAGGGAGAGGTTGTCGAGGGCACGCAGTTCACGTACCCGTGCACTCACATCAGGCATCGACTTTGACCCGCCTGCGTTTCTTGATTCCCGAGATGGTTAGTCCTGTTCCGGCTGCGACAAGGAAGGTAACTCCAGCACCCACGAGACCACTGAGCGGGGTGCCGATCGGATTGTCAGGGTTCCCAGGGAGTGAATAACCAGGGAATCCAGCAGTGGTATTTTGGGCTTCTTCTGCTCCCTGGTGGATGGGTGTGGTTCCTTCAGGTTCGGTGGTGCCGGTTTTTTCTGTCGTACGCCCAACAGCCCACTCCAACCCATCAGGGTTGGTGGAAGCAAACCAACTCAGCCCTCCAGCGATGAGGACAGTAGCGACAGCAAGGGTGACCAAGAGTTTCTTGGAGGTCTTCGCTGTGGCCGGGCCATGGGTGGCGCTCAGGATCTCGGGGCGCATCATGTAGACGAACCCCAGGACGGCTGCTGTGATGATCCCTTCAATCACACCGATGACCAGGTGGATAGGCAGCATAGTGGCGAGGAAGACGGTGAAAGGAAGTTCGACGATCCCCGAGAACAAGGTTTGCAGAACGACCCCGAGTGCACCAAGTTGCAGGGCGAGGATCACAGAGAGCAGGGAGGCGAGGGTGAGGCGAGGACGGCTCGTACCTCCTCGAATGATGGGTGCAAATATCAGCGGGAAGACGATGAGGCACGGGATGACTCCCAGGTTGAAGATATTGCATCCCAGGGCGAGCAGACCACCATCAGCGAAGAAGAGGCATTGAATGGTGAGTACGACCGTCATCGTCAGGAAGGCGGGGATCGCACCGACGAGTCCCGCTAGGAGGATTCCACCCCCGATATGGCCCGAGGATCCCGTACCGGGGATTGCGAAGTTGATCATTTGACCGGCAAAGATCAGCGCACCAGCGACCCCCATGAGGGGTACTTTTTTGTCGGCAAATTGGTCTTTTTTGATTCGAGCGACCGTACCTGCGACGACTGCGATGGCGACAGCGTCCATGGCAAGTCCGACGACTGGGGAGACCAGCGCGTCAGTCATGTGCATGGGAGTGCCTTTCAGTGGAGTACGGCGCACTCCAGTGTAACAGCGTAACCCCCAACGACCGGGGAGTGGCCACATTCACCAAACTCAACAATGTGACGGTTTCAGGGTCTTGACAAACCGGCGATCAGCAGGCGGGAGTGCCCGCTCGATTCCAGTGTCATAGGTCGCCAAGATGCCATCACGGGAGGCGGCAAGATTCACCAAATGAAAATCGGTGACTTGTCGATACCCTCGCAGGGGAGCAGTGCTGATGAATGGTTCATCGAGTGAAGAATTCTCGACCCAGTACTCATGTTGCGATCGACGCCGTACCCTGCCCAGAGCTACCAAAGCATCAGCGCATGAGGCGCCAGGATTAATCACCGGGTTGGACAGTAATCTAAGAAATCCTTGTTCCGTTGTTGCACATGTTGCGAAATGATCAGCAGTACGCAGCCAGCTCACTGCCAGGTTGTGATACGGATGTATACCAAGGTGTGCTGCTAGCAGGAGGTTCACGTCGAGAAGGAAAACCTTGCTAGCCATGGATAGACTCCAGGTAGTGATTGAGAAAATCCTCCTCCTCAATTCGTTTGATCTCTTCTACTGTGAGGGGTGGTCTATCCGGATGGAAAATAAGAAAGTCTTCTTCTGGTACATCCAGCAGGGCATCGGCCTTCTCCACTAAGCGTACGAGCGTGGCAGTCTTGGGTTCACCGGGCACCTGATGGCGAGCCAGGATCGCTGCGAGTTGCGGTGTCTGGGTCAGGTGTATGCGCTGACGAGTGGCAGTCATAGTGTTAATGGTAGCCTCCTTTGAACGAAGTGGCATCCACCTTTATGGGTAGTGGATGCCACCTGTGAGCATGAGTCGTACTCCCACAGTAGTTTCCGCTCCTTGCATAGCGTGGCGTTATACACAGGCTGAATTCCCCGGAATCACCCTTCGCGTCCACAGTTAACGGTCATCATGACCGTTTTCTGTGTACGCGAAGGGCATGTGGGGGGAATTCCTCGTCGTCCAGCCGGAGGTGCTATCTCCCGGCTATTCCTCATTGCTACGACTGTGTCAGTATGCGCAGAGTGTCTTGCCCGCGTACGGCGAGGTCATTCGGCAGAGCCACCCAGGCAGGGTGAAACGGATCATGAAGGGTGGACTCCAACTTCATCAAACGTTTTCGATCGGAACCATGCAAGCGAGACCTCTCCCACCTATGATCAGTGATCAGTGCTGCCAGGAAAGCAGCGTCAAACACATGGCGATCTGTGTCTCGGTTATCTTTCACTGCTGCAGCAGCTTTCAAAATGAGCGCCCCGAGCAAATCGGGGACAGTAACAAGGAATCGGGCGTCGTTGTGAACGATATGGACTTCCATGGTACGTTCCAGAGCTTGGGCACCGCCTTCAATTGGCATAATTGAGCGACGAAGAATCCTGGGGCGTACATGCTTGGGCAGGTGATCGGGAACCAGAATGTCAATGACATCGCCACCGCGGCGAAGCCGGTGAAAGGGTGCGTCCGGCCATCCGGGTTCTTGGAGTGCAAAACCCAAACCCTCCAGATCAGCCACAATAGAGGAGACCGATGCTCGTCTGGTCAGAAGGTCGAGTAGGAGGTCGACATCGTTGGTGACACGAACGGGTGCCACACCGGCCAACCTTGCATGAATGTCCACCATCATTCCACCAACCACACTCCAGGAACCATTGTGGGGAAGACTCACAATTTCCAGAAGGAGTGGCCATGGTGGTGGATATCCTTCGGGCGGGAGTACGAGTTCGTTGCGGCTCATCTTAATAAACTCCCCATAAGCCGTTGCCCGGCTGCCGAGGCTCTCGGGTCGGCACAGTCTATTAAGTCCATGGCCACCACAGCAACTGGCATCACTCCTGACCACTGGTCAACCACAGGGAAATCAGTAACACGCAAGACGGCGTTCCCCGAAGGATCGTCGACCATGAAATAGTCGTCAACAGCCCTATGGCACTCTTCGCTGGTGACGTATCCCTCCACTCGACCATCAGATGGAGAGAGCAGGTCGCGTCCCGGTTCCACCGCTTGAAGACCAGAGGTGCGTACGCATGTAGCCAGCTGCGGTACGAAGGATTCGCTGACACGGAATTTCTTGACCTGTGCTCGTGTTCGACAAACCCAAGAAAATCTGGCCTCATCGATCGTTGCTAGCCTTTCGTTGAGGCGCCGAGTTGCTTGCCCAGTGAGCCATGGTATGTCTAACCCAGATAACTGCCATAAACCAGCCCAGGCAGTTGCTTCGTCCCAGGGGCGCCCTCGGTGGCGGTCTTTCTTTGCCCACGCAGTAACCGATTCCACATCCACCATCCATACACGCCCCACCTGTTTCACGCGGGTGATCGCCCCGTACTGGGCAAGACGCTCAACCTGGCGCTGCGAGACCTGAAGGTACGTGGCTGCTTCAGCAGTTGTCATCTCCATGCCTCAATTATAGTCGCATAAGCGACTATTTATGAATAGTGCGGAGGGTTTTCACGCGGTCATGTTGAGCGTTTGAAGGTGATGTAGTCAGCTGGCTCCTGCATGGTGAGGATATCCTCCAACTCTTCGGCCTTTTCCACTATTGCTTCGTAACGTGGCACAGACAAGAGCACACCGACAGGGCGCCCGTGTTTGAGCAACACAACGTCGTGATCTCTTGCGTCGTCAAGTAGTTCTGTGAGCTTGTCACGTGCCTCACTGACAGGAACAACATGGGTCATAGTCATCGTTATAGCTCCTTATAGATTTCTCTTCGGTGAGCAACTTTCTCAATAGAAACCACCAAGTTGAGATCGTCGATGGTGTACACCACCCGATAATGAGAGATTCGGATCCTGTAGAGGTCGTTCGAGACAGAGAGTTTAGCCACACCGTGTGGTCGCGGTGTGGCAGCCAAGGATTCTATGGCATCTTCGAGTTTCTCTCTGTACGGCATGGGTACGTTACTCAGTGCTTTCTGTTCCTGTCGACGAATACGAATCTCGTACACAGTCGCTCCATTCTACCAGTGTTTATGGGCAAAGTTGACCATATTCTTCGACTGTCGAGCCCCTGCGCTCTGCATTCAGATGAGCAGTACGCGTAACGACCAGTCGTACTGCCAGCCTATTGACCTCTCCTTGAGCGCCGTGGCGTTATACACAGGCTCAACATCAGGCGACTCGAGTATCTGGATTCCTGCCAAGTCGCGCTAGCGCGCTCCGCGGAAAGACCATCTGGGTGGGGTGCGCGGACATGGAAACAGAGTCACAACGCAACGATGACCGTTGAACAGTTGCGGGCAATGACAACCCACCCCGGTCACCCTGCGGAGCGAAGCGACTCGCAGGGTCTAGATATCATAGTCGCTTGGTTGAAGAGTCCAACGAATGCACCTACCACCAACAGACTCCACAGCCGTGGTAAATCGCATGTCTGGATTCCTGCCAAGTCGCGCTGGCGCGCTCCGCGGAATGACCAGTTTGTGATGGCTCGTCAGCGATCGATCCTGCGAGACGGTTTTCATCCGTCCGCAGGATGACGGGGGTTTGATTAGTCCCTGCGAAGCCGAAACCACACTGACCGAGTAAGCAGAACTTGCTTGTGTAAGAGCGCGTCAGCGATCGTGCACAAGCAAGGTCTGATTAGTCTCCTGAGGCGAACTGGGATTGGTACAACTGATAGTAGGCACCCTTGGCGCGGAGGAGCTCCTTGTGGCTGCCTTGTTCGACGATGTCGCCGTGTTCCATCACCAAGATCACATCGGCGTCACGAATCGTGGACAAGCGGTGGGCAATCACGAACGACGTACGGTCCTGGCGCAGGGCACCCATGGCACGTTGAACTAAGACCTCGGTACGGGTGTCGACCGAACTGGTGGCCTCATCGAGGATCAGGATCGACGGGTTTGCCAAGAACGCCCGAGCAATCGTGATCAGCTGCTTTTCGCCAGTGGACACATTCGAGCCCTCTTCATCGATGATCGTGTCGTAGCCTTCTGGCAGGGAGCGTACAAAACGATCCACGTAAGTAGCTTTGGCTGCAGCACGAATCTCCTGCTCGGTGGCATCAGGACGACCGTACGCGATGTTCTCGCAAATCGTGCCGTGGAACAGCCAGGTCTCCTGGAGAACCATGCCCACCGAGGAACGCAGAGCCGAACGGGGAACCAGGGCAGTATCCATCCCATCAAGATGGATCATGCCACCATCAATGTCATAGAAACGCATGAGCAGATTCACCAAAGTGGTTTTACCTGCACCAGTCGGCCCCACGATCGCAATCGTCTGGCCCGGTTGGGCCACAAGGTTAAGGTTCGTAATCAGTGACTTTTCTGGGGTATACGAGAATGCCACATTGCTGAATTCAACGTGCCCCTGAATGGGCCCCGGCAGTTCGCCCGTACCATCAGGAGTCTGCTCCGGTTCATCGAGCACCTCAAAGACACGCTCCGCGGACGCCACCCCGGACTGCAACAGGTTCATCATCGAAGCGATCTGGTTGACCGGCTGGGTGAACTGGCGAGAATACTGTATGAAAGCCTGTACTCCACCGAGCGAAATATTGCCCGAAGCGACCCGCAGGCCACCGACCACAGCGATCACCACATAACCGAGGTTCCCAATGAAACCCATGATCGGCATGATCGAGTTCGATAGCGCCTGGGCCCCGAAAGCCGACTCATAGAGTTCCTGGTTCTTCTCATCAACAGTTCCCGAAATCTCTTCTTGGCGACCGAAGACCTTGACCAAAGAGTGGCCGGAGTACGCCTCCTCGATTTCAGCATTCAGCTCACCGGTGGACGCCCACATGGCAGCAAACTTCTTCTGGGATCTCTTCGCAATCTGCATGACGACAAGGATCGATACTGGGATCGTCACCAACGCCACAATCGTGAGAAGCCCCGAAATCGTGAGCATCATGATGAGCACACCAATCACCGTCAACACCGCGGTCATCACCTGTTGAAGGGTTTGCTGCAAGGACTGCGAGATATTGTCGATATCGTTGGTCACCCGCGACAACAGCTCGCCGCGAGGTTGATGGTCGAAGTACGACAGGGGCAACTCATCGAGTTTGCTGGCCATCTGGTTCCTCATCGAGAACACCGTACGCTGAACAATCCCGTTGAGAATCCACCCCATACAAATCATCACCAGGGCAGCCACCAGATAGAGCCCAACAGCCAGACCAATGATCGTGAGCAGGCGAGCAAAATCGATCCCCATCCCAGGGGTGAAATCAATAGCGGTCAGCATATCGACCATGGATGGCGGAATCGGCGACTCGGCACCCGCATTCTGGCTCATCAACTCCATGAGCGCCAACACATCATCTTTCGACAGATTGCCTGGGTCACACCCCAGTTGGGCACAGATCTGCGGCAAGGAGCCACGTACCTCATCAGAATCGAGTTGATTGCCCACCATCATGCCGATCACACCGGAGAAGATCGTGTCGGTAGCTTTGCCGAGCAGCTTCGGGCCGTACACATTCAAACCCACACCGATCGTCCCGAGGATGAACACCAGAACCAGGCGAATTCGCTCAGGTTTGAGGTACGTGGCCAGGCGCTTCAAACTCGGCCAGAAGTTGACGGCCTTTTCAGCCGGGGCCCCTCCACCCATGGGACCGCCACCACCACGCCCGCGGCGCTGGGGACCATGTTTAGGTCGCTCGTTGGCTTTGCGAACCTCAGTGGTTTCAGTGTTAGTGGTCTCGACCACGTCGATGTTTGCTTCGGTGCTCATGCCAGGGCCTCCTCTGCTGTCATCTGTGATTCCACAATCTCTTGGTAGGTGTCGCACGAGGTCAACAGTTCCTCATGGGTGCCATCACCAACGATCCCCCCATCATCGAGAACAATGATTCGGTCAGCTCCACGAATCGTGGAGACCCGCTGGGCAACAATCATGACCACCGCGTCCTCAGTTTCGTCGTGCAGGGCGGCGCGCAGTTTCGCATCCGTGGCCACATCGAGGGCCGAAAACGAATCATCGAACACATAGATGTCGGGTTTCTTCACCAGCGCTCGGGCGATCGATAATCGCTGTCGCTGACCCCCAGACACATTCGTACCACCCTGCGAAATGGGTTCATCTAACCCGGCAGGCATCTTCTCGACGAAGTCTTTCGCCTGCGCGATCTCCAGGGCGTGCCAGAGCTCCTCATCGGTGGCATCCGGTTTCCCATGACGCAGATTCGAGGCGACCGTACCAGTGAAGAGGTACGGCTTCTGGGGGATCAACCCAATGCGTGACCACAAGAGTTGCTCATCGATCTGTCGAATATCGACCCCGTCGAGACTGACCGTACCCTCGGTGGCATCATAGAGACGAGGTACGAGGTTCACCAGTGTGGTCTTACCGGAGCCGGTGGAACCAATGATGGCGGTGGTTTGACCCGGTGACATGGTGAACGAGATGTTGGAGATGACTGGCTCGTCCGCACCCGCGTACCGAAAAGCAACATCCTCAAAGACAACGCGGGATTCGCCAGTGAGTTCCGTGACCGGGTTCTCGGCGGCAACGACCGTATTCTTCTGGTCGAAAACCTCCATGATCCTCTCCGCGCAGACCGCAGCGCGTGGCACCATAATGATCATCATCGTCGCCATCATGACCGACATGAGGATCTGCATGAGGTACGTGATGAAGGCGGTCAATCCACCGACTTCCATCTCCATAGCGCTGATCTGTTTCGCGCCGAACCACATGACCGCAACCGTGGAGAGGTTGAGGATGAACATCACCAAGGGGAACATGGTCATCATCAGGCGCCCAACCTTCACCCCGACCTCCATCAGGTCGGCGTTGGCTTTACCGAAACGCGCTGCCTCGTGGGGTTCGCGTACGAAGGCTCGTACGACCCTGATACCGGTGATGTGCTCGCGCAGGACCCGGTTCACGGTGTCAATGCGTTTCTGCATGGACTGAAACAGCGGCCCCATCTTGGTGATGATGATCGCTGCCAGCAAACCGAGCAGGCAGACCGCAGCGAGGATGATCCACGAGAGTCCCCAGGAGGTACGGATCGCCATGATGACACCACCAACCATGGTGATGGGCGCGCCGAAGATAATGATGCAGCTCATCAGTACGAGCATCTGCACCTGTTGAACATCGTTGGTGTTGCGGGTGATGAGCGATGGTGCGCCGAACTTGTTCATCTCACGGGTGGAGAAGGACAGAACCTTCTTGAACAGCGCTCCACGGATATCGCGCCCAAAAGACATCGCCAATCGTGCACCAAAGAACACTGCGAGGATCTGGCAGATCACTTGGGCGGCAGCAACCGCGAGCATGACACCACCGTGACTCCAAATGTACGCAGTGTCACCCTTGGCGACCCCGTTGTCTATGATCTCGGCGTTGAGCCGCGGCAATTCTAACCCCGCAACAGTGGCACAGAATTGCAAGAAGATGACCACAGCAAGCCACCCCCAATAGGGCTGCAAGTACCTGAAAACCAGGCGGTTCAAGGGGAGTTTCATTCCGGTTCCTTTCCGGTCAGCGCGCGTACGACCAGGGCCACTGTGGTGGTGGGATCCATCGGGTCGATGACCATGTCGGTCATGACCGAAGCCAGTGCGACGGTGAGTACGTGGGTTGCTGCCGTATCGGGGTTCACAGTGAGTTCGGCAGTGTTATGGGTGAGGGTGTGTTCGATGGTGGCTTTGATGGCCCCAGTTTGGGCAGAGAATCTCTGGCGAGGGTCCCCCTGTTTGGGGGGTGTGAACTTGCCCGAGAATCCGTGGGCTGGTTTTCTGTGGCTGCGCCCCGCCATGGCCGCCATGAAGGTGTGGATGCGGGACGCCGATTGTTCAACAATCATGAATATCTGCGCGATCTTGTCGGGCAGTGGCGTGGCAGGGTCAATGTTCTCGATGTCACCCACCAGATCATGAACATCCATCACTGAGGAGATTGCCGCATGAATCAGGTCTTCTTTCGTAGGGAAAACCCGAAAAATCGTCCCCTCTGCGATCCCGGCTGCTTCTGCGATCCGCTTGGTGGACACCGTGAACCCTTCTTCTTCGAGCAAGGGTACGGTCGCGTCAATAATCTCTTGACGTCTTAGCTCGCTCGATAGGGGTTGGGCTCGTACCACACAAGGTAGTCTAGTGAGTGAGTGCTCACTCACGCAAACTGTCGCAACTGAAATTTACCAACCAGCGGGACTCCCCCCTCAGGCAATCACCAGTCTGGGCCCTGTTACTCACTCCGTTCGGTCAACCACTTCCTTGACCTCGCCATGTTCGCAAGCGCCCCTGCCCTCGGTCTGCGTCGTGGTGCGAGTCGCTTCGCTCCGCAGGGTGACACCTGCCCTGTCATGCTGCGCAGCTCACTCACAAAGTCATTCCGCGGAGGGCGCTAGCCCGACTCGCAGAATCCAGAAATGCAACCAGCAACAGTTGGTAAGTCTGTCGTGGTTGATCATGACACACAGACTCCCACACATGCTGAATATGGTTTCTGGATCGCTTGTGCGAGTCGCGGAGCCTGTGCTCCTCACTTCGTTCGTCAACCACTTCCTTGGTTTCGGGATAGTGCGCAAGCGCACTCTCCGCTCAACCTGCGTCGTGGTGCTGCGGAGCCCGCCAGGGCGACTCGCAGTGCTCCGCA
>Ga0082212_10000072_pt1 | contig 143458 bp, 134 predicted proteins | sample TergutNt197P3_FD_71548 | JGI IMG/M metagenome (GOLD analysis project Ga0082212, IMG submission 71548) | Neocapritermes taracua P3 segment gut microbial communities from Petit-Saut dam, French Guiana - Nt197 P3 | ecosystem: Host-associated > Arthropoda: Insects > Digestive system > Gut ... | reverse complement strand
ATAAACCCCTTGAAAACACAATGCTTTCAAGGGGTTTGACAGATTTGTGACAGTTTGACTTTGTCTTCAGTCTGAGTCCCCGCCTTTCGGCGGGGTTTTTGACTTAACGCCCTCCGAGCATTTTTCGGGAACTCTCATCTTCGCTTAACTTAAACCGCAAAACCTGCTCGATCAGCAACTCGGATTCATCGCTCATCTCCCTGCTGGCGGAGGCACTCTGTTCGGCGGTTGCGCTGTTTTGGCGGATGACCTCCACAACTTGGGCGATGCCTCTGTTGACCTGCTCTATCTCTCCCGCTTGTATCTCGGACGATTTCGCGATCTCTTCGATGATCCTAGTGTTTTCATTGATGCCTTCCACGATTTGGGTGAGCGACGCCGCGGTTTCTTCGGCGATGCGCGCGCCCAAATCGGCTTTGCCGATCGAATCATTGATCAGGCCGCCGGTTTCCTTTGCCGCTTCGGCTGATTTACCGGCCAAGCTCCGCACTTCCTCTGCCACCACCGCAAACCCTTTGCCGTGCTGCCCGGCGCGTGCGGCCTCAACGGCGGCGTTCAACGCCAAAATATTGGTTTGGAAGGCAATATCGTCGATGGCTTTGATGACGCGGTTTACTTTATGCGACGATTCGCTGATCTCTTTCACGGCGGACATCATGTTATCCATCTGCCCTGTGCCTTTGCGGGCATTTTGGAAAATGGATTCCGACAATTCGGCGGCTCTTCCGGCTTTCTGCGCGTTGCCTTTGGTTTTTTCGGCAAGGTCACCGATCGCTTCAGACAGGTCTTGAATGGTTTCGTTCTGTTCCAGCGTCCCTTTGGCGAGGTGCTGCGCTCCTTCCGCAATTTGACCCGAACCGGCGGCCACATGGCGCGCGCTGTGATTGATGTTCAGGAACATATCGTTCAGATGCTTTAACATATCGGCGATGGCGTGACCGGTGCGGTCACCGGGGCCGCGCGGGCGCACCTGAATGGTGAGGTCGCCTTGCGCGATACCTTCCAGCCATTCCATCTGCTGCCGGTTGAAGGTTTCCATATGCCTGAAGGAATCGGCCAGCTGCGCGATCTCACCGATATAACGGCCTTCCAGCCGGACGCCGGATTCACCCCGCGCTAAGAGGTTGGCGGCTTCAGTCACGTCTTTCACCGGACGCACGATCAGCCTTCTGAGCGAAACGATGATGAGGACGGTGATGCAGAACAAAACGGCAATAAATCCTATGACAGCCGCGATGATCTGCTGATTGATCGGCGCGTTGACAACGGTTTTCGGAATGGCCATATGCAGGTTCCATCCAACAGACGGGATGCCGCTTTCTTCGTAATAGTACTGCTTGTCCGGTTGGGAAACCTTTGCGAATACAATGTCATCGTTCGCGTCTATCGTCGGCGCAAAGGCTTCGTTCGGATGAGCCAAAACATTGCCGTTGGCGTCGGTCATGAAGGCATAGCTCCCCTCCCCGACGCTCGCTTCTTTGACGATCCTGTCTAAGACCGTGGTGAATATATCAATGGCAATGACCCCCGCCATCGCCCCGTTATGATGAAAAACCCGGCTGAAGGTGATGACGATCTCCTTGGTTTCCGCATCCATATATAAGTCGTCTATATACGTTTTGCTTGGATTGGCGGCCGCGCCTTTGTACCAGGGGCGTTCGTAGGCCAGCCATTCGCTGTAATCCGGCTCCCATTCATCGTTGAAGACGCCGACTCCGTTGGGGTAACCGACATAAACGGCAAAATAATCCTCGTTGGTATCGGTGTGTCTGATCAGCGACGGTAAAAGCGCGTCCGGGCTGACATCCTCTCGGGTGGAGTAATCGGCGGCGATGGCGTCTACATAGCGGATCTGTTCTTCGATCCAGCTGTTGATGTTGCCGGCGTTCCGGGCAGTGGCTTCGGATACCCGCCCGTATGTTTGATCATAAATGCTCCTGCCCGCCATAACCGTTCCTATAGCAGTGGTCAGCCCCATTCCCGCCACGGTGATGACCAGCATGATAAACAGCAAACGCGAACTAACGCTCTTCACGGGCTGTTCCCTCCTTGACATTCATAAATAGACATTATACAATCATTATGGCTCAAAACACAGGTTTTGTCAATTTGTAGTTTGGAGGTCATGGAATGAAGTACGGCTATTTCGATGATGGAGCGCGGGAATATGTGATTGTCCGGCCGGACACACCCTATCCCTGGATCAATTATCTCGGCAGCGAAGATTTCTTTGGATTGTTCAGCAATACGGCAGGCGGTTATTGTTTTTACAAAGACGCCCGTCTGCTGCGCCTGACGCGTTACCGCTACAACAACGTTCCGGCAGACGCCGGAGGCCGCTATTTTTACATCAACGACAGCGGGGACGTTTGGAATCCTTCTTGGAAACCCTGCAAGGCGGCGTTGGACAGTTATGAATGCCGCCACGGGCTTGGCTACTCCAAAATCACGGTCTCCCGAAAGGGTCTGAAAGCAGAACACACGGCGTTCGTTCCGTTGGGCGAGAACTGTGAAGTGCATCGCCTTGTCATCACTAACACATCGGACAAAGAGAAAGCGTTTTCCCTCTTCTCTTTTGTAGAGTTCTGCCTATGGAACGCCAACGACGATATGACCAATTTCCAGCGCAACTTTTCCATCGGCGAAGTGGAGATCGAAGGCGGAGCCATTTATCACAAAACCGAATACCGCGAACGCCGCAACCATTACGCCGTTTTCGCCGCCAACCGTGATCCTGACGGCTTCGATACCGACCGCGAGAGTTTTATGGGGCTGTACAACGGTTTCCACGAACCGCTGGCCGTTTTGGAAGACAAATCCCGCGACAGTGTCGCTTCAGGCTGGGCTCCGATCGGGTCGCACCGCTTCGCGCTGACCCTGAAACCGGGTGAGCGTACGTCGGTCATCTTCGTTTTAGGGTATTGCGAGAACCCGGACGAAGAGAAATTCACCGCCCTGCATGTCATCAACAAAGCCCCGGCGCAAAAACTGACGGCAAAGTTTCAAACCGACGCACAAGTTGACGCCGCGCTGGATAAACTGGCGGCTCACTGGGAAGCCATGCTCGGCCGCTACCGCGTTAAAAGCGGTGATGAGAAACTTGACCGCATGGTCAATATATGGAACCAATATCAATGTATGGTCACCTTTAACATGTCCCGTTCGGCTTCGTACTTTGAATCCGGCATCGGGCGCGGCATGGGGTTCCGCGACAGCAATCAGGATTTGCTCGGCTTTGTGCATCTCATTCCCGAACGGGCACGGGCGCGCATCCTCGACATCGCGGCGACGCAGTTCCCCGACGGCTCGGCCTATCATCAGTACCAGCCGCTGACCAAGAAGGGCAACGCCGACGCAGGGAGCGGCTTTAACGACGACCCGCTTTGGCTGATTATCGGGGTGGCCGCTTATATCAAAGAAACAGGCGACTTTTCCATATTGGACGAGCCTGTGCCGTTTGATTTGAAGCCGGGGACGGAAGTGCCGCTGTTCGAGCATCTGCGCCGCTCTTTCAACTACACGGCAACCACAAGAGGCCCGCACGGTCTGCCGCTGATCGGGCGCGCCGACTGGAACGACTGCCTCAACCTCAACTGTTTCTCCAAAACCCCCGGCGAGAGTTTCCAAACCACCGCCAATTTCGAGTCCGGCGTCGCCGAATCGGTGCTGATCGCGGCCATCTTCCTCTATGCCGCGCCGGACTATATCGAATTGCTGCGCCGCCGGGGCGAGGATACGGCTGAAGCGGAAAAGGCTTTTGCCGAAATACAAAAAGCGGTTGATGAGCACGGCTGGGACGGCAGCTGGTTCCTGCGGGCGTATGACGCCTACGGCAAGAAAATCGGCAGCCATGAGTGCGAGGAAGGGCAAATCTTCATCGAACCGCAGGGATTTTGCGTCATGGCAAAGATCGGAGCCGAAAACGGCCGCGCCATCAAAGCTCTTGACAGCGTGAAAGAACGCCTTGATACAGAGTACGGCGTAGTCCTCCAGCAGCCCCCCTACCAAACCTATCATCTCAATTTAGGGGAAATCTCCAGCTACCCGCCTGGATACAAAGAGAACGCCGGTATATTCTGCCACAACAACCCGTGGGTTTCCATCGCCGAATGCGGGATGGGGCGCGGCAACCGGGCTTTTGACATCTACCGTAAGACCTGTCCGGCCTATCTCGAAGAGATCAGCGGCCTGCACCGCACCGAGCCGTATGTCTATTCCCAAATGGTGGCCGGGCGCGACGCCGTCCATCACGGCGAAGCGAAAAACTCGTGGCTGACCGGCACGGCGGCGTGGACGTTTGTCAATGTCTCGCAGCACATCCTCGGCATCAAACCCGGCTTTGACGGGCTTATCGTTGATCCGTGCGTTCCTTCGCACATCAAAGGGTTTTCATTGGAGAGGACATACCGCGGCAAACGGTTTGTCATCAACGTAGACAACAGTGCGGGCGTTGAAAAGGGTGTCAAGTCGGTGATCGTCAACGGCAAACCGCACAGCGGCGCGATTGTAGCCGACGGCGATGTGACGACGGTCGATGTGGTGATGGGTTAATTGATTTCATTAAAAATCTCACATTCCATCATCAATCCTTTTCATTTTAGCTTCGCCTTCTTTTACAGAGAGCGTATACCATTCCTGTAAGCCGCAAGCTGGCTCTCATCAATGCTGCAGATCGTTTTTTGCAACTCCTTGATAACAGCTTTTTTGCCTCCCGGAAGATCAGCAATAAAGGGCGCGGTATTTGAAATCGTGTTTGCGTTTATCCTTGTGGCAATGGTAAGGATTTCAATAAATGTCCTTAATTCTATGAGCTTTTCCAACTCTCCTGCAGGCGTATAAGATCCCGCCAGCACTTCCTTGTGCAATTCTGATTCAGGAAAAATTGTCAGCGCGACAATGTTAATACTCACAGGGTTCACTTGGTTATAGATTCTCGCGCTTTCCAGCGCGTGACGTTTGCCATTTCCGGCTCCGGCCAGCCCGTTCATAAAGACGATATGATAACCGATACCGGCGTTATCCAGCTTGTGTAGCTGCTCAACAATATCGGAGGCGGTGTTTCCCTTGTTCATGTACGCAAGAGTAATGTCATCACCGGTTTCCGTGCCGATGGAAATACCATCACAGCCGAGCGCGTGAAGTTCGTTTATTTCGCCCTGTGTTTTACACTTGATGTCGGCAATCCGGGCAAAGCACCCGATACTCGCAACACGGGGCAAATACTCCTTAATTTTCGATATAATGGCTGTCAGCTTGTCATGTTCCAGCCCAAAAGGATTAGCCCCTGTAAGAAATACGCGTTTGGTCTTTGGGTAAAACCAGCTTAGCTCCGCCAAATCTGCTTCTATCTCACTCATTGGTGACATACGGAACGGTGTGCCGTCATACAGGCTGCAAAACTTACATTTGTGGTGCATACAACCCGCTGTGACCTGTAGCAGCGCAGTGTGAGCCTCAAACGGCGGCCTCCAAATCTGCCCAGAAAAGTGCAATACGATCAACCCTTTCAATCTAGGTTGACCCTATATTAGCACGGTACGGTACAATTGAATAGTACGGACTTATAATGTTCATAGTATCATATTTGCTACTAAGTATAAATATATGGAGTACGTTGACTCTGCGTACATATTGCGATATACTGAAAACATAAGGAGTTGTTCGCTTTGAAAAATCAAGCGGCAGAAGCAGAACGCTGTGCGACGGTTTCTGTCATCCAAAAAGTCTTAGGCGGCAAATGGAAGATTGAAATTTTATACTATATCTCATTGAATACAAGGCGGTTTGGTGAATTGCGGCGTCAAATCGGGGATATTACCCAATCCACGCTGACGAAGCAGCTTCGGGAACTAGAAGCGGATGGTTTTATTTCGCGGTACATTTACCAAGAGATACCACCCAAAGTGGAATATTCCTTAACGGAGCTGGGCAAGAGTTTTGTGCCTGTTTTGGAGTATATGAAGCAGTGGGGAGAAACGCATTTCCGTTAACGGAAAGCGTTGTTTGAGCGTAAGAAATCTTGATTCTGCTAGCGGTATAGGTAGGGGTAAGTGTCAATATCAAAGCAATTATAAACGCCTGTAGTCATTGATACTACAGGCGTTTCCGCTGGAGGCGCCACCCGGATTTGAACCGGGGAATCAGGATTTTGCAGACCCTTGCCTTACCACTTGGCTATGGCGCCTTATGTTAGTATATGCCGCTACGGAATAACGCGCCCACATTCTTTGTGGGCGCATCCGCCCGGTTTAACCCGGGTCTTTGGAGCGGAAGACGGGATTCGAACCCGCGACTTTCACCTTGGCAAGGTGACACTCTACCACTGAGTCACTCCCGCATGAAGAAGAAGAGCTCCATCGGCTCACAGGGAGGGGAACACCTCGTAGGTCTAGCGAGCCTGCGAGCGTAACCAAAGAGGTTTCTCCGACCGCCCGTGAGCCGCGCATGGAGCTTGACACGGGCGATGGAGCAGCTCTGAGATTGGTGCCTCCGGTCGGAATCGAACCAACGACACGAGGATTTTCAGTCCTCTGCTCTACCAACTGAGCTACAGAGGCAGAAGAGCTACATCGGCTTACAGGGAGGGATTTCTCCGACCGCCCGTGAGCCGGGCATGTAGCTTGACATGATGCTTGCCGGAAAATGGCGACCCCGAACGGACTCGAACCGTCGACCTCTAGCGTGACAGGCTAGCGTTCTAACCAACTGAACTACGGGGCCATTTATGGATTGCTGTGTCGCGCTCCATGCGCGGCTCACGGGCGGTCGAGGAAAATGAATCTCCTCTATCTGTGAGCCGATGGAGCAGCTCTTTTTGTGGTGGGAACAACAGGGCTCGAACCTGTGACCCCATGCGTGTAAAGCATGTGCTCTCCCAGCTGAGCTATGCTCCCTTTTTAGCGGCAACGGATATACTATACTAGAATCTTTTCGCGTTGTCAAGCATAAATTATTAGTAACTATTATTCACTATTGGTAATTTTATTTCAACCCACTCCCCTTGCAAACCAATTGGTTTTGTGTTATACTTTGTCTAACGGAAGGATGTGATGAGATGAATCCTGAAATCATTTTCTGGCTCGTGATGCTTGTCTTGTTCATCGTGGTTGAGGCAGGTATGGTCACGCTGATCAGCCTTTGGTTCGCGGTTGGGTCGCTGGCGGCACTTATCCCCGCGCTATTGGGCAGACCGATTTGGATCCAGCTGATCGTGTTTACGGCCGTTTCCGCCGTGTCGCTCGCCCTTCTCCGGCCCATCGCGAGAAAATACATCAAGAGGCCCGGCACCAGCACCAATTCCGACCGCAACATCGGCCAAACAGGAGTCTGCACCGAACGGATCGACAACGACGCCGGGCAAGGCTCTGTCCGCCTGATGGGCAAAGAGTGGACGGCGCGCAGCGCGGGCGGCTCGGTCATCGAAGAAGGGGCTTTGGTGCGTGTGGAGTCCATTTCCGGCGTCAAACTGATCGTCTCATTGGAACCCGCATCCGTTCAAGAGCCTGCCGCAATCCTATAAAACATATTAAGGAGGAACTGTCCATGCCTACCGCCGCTATTGTCCTGGTTACTGTCGCAGTCATCGCCATGCTGGTTATCATCTCCAACATCCGTGTGGTGCAGCAAGCGCGCAGCTATGTCATCGAACGTCTCGGTTCATTTTATACCCTTTGGGGGAACGGACTGCACTTCAAAATCCCCTTTATCGACCGGGTGGTGAAAGTGGTTTCCCTCAAAGAGCAGGTGGCCGATTTCCCGCCGCAGCCGGTGATCACCAAAGACAATGTTACCATGCAGATCGACACTGTTGTCTACTTTGAAATCACCGACCCCAAGCTGTATACATACGGCGTCGAGCATCCGATGGCCGCCATCGAAAACCTGACCGCGACCACCCTGCGCAACATTGTCGGTTCTCTCGAACTTGACCAAACGCTGACCAGCCGCGACGTTATCAACGCCAAGCTGCGCTCCATCCTTGATGAAGCCACCGACCCTTGGGGCATTAAAGTCAACCGCGTCGAACTAAAGAGCATCACCCCGCCGAAACAGATATTGGATTCGATGGAGAAGCAGATGAAAGCCGAACGCGAACGCCGTCAGGCCATCTTGCAGGCCGAAGGCGAGAAGCAAAGCCAAATCCTCGTCGCGGAAGGCGATAAGCAAGCGAAAATTCTGCGCGCCGACGCTGAGAAGCAGAAAATGATCCTGGAAGCCGAAGGCGAAGCGCAGGCCATCATGTCGGTGCAAACCGCGCTGGCCGATTCCATCCGCTTGCTTAACCAAGCCGACGCCAAAGACTCCGTGCTGAAAATCAAAGCCTTTGAAGCCTTCGCCAAAGCCGCCGACGGCAAAGCAACCAAGATCATCATCCCAAGCGAGATACAAGGTCTGGCCGGACTGGCCGCGGGGGTTAAAGAGGTTTTATAACGATAGCAACGAACAAACAGGACGCTTGGCGGCGTCCTGTTTTCTGTTGTTTACGGCTTGCCAACATAGAGAAATTAGGATATAATACTGGTAGATTGATCTAGGAGGCGAATACCATGACGAATATTCAGCCCAGCACAATTTTGGGAAATTTCTATAACGACATATCCGCTTTCTGCAAGGAAAAACAGGAGGCTATGTTCATTACAAAAGACGGACGGAACGATCTCGCGGTGATGAGCATGGAAATGTATGAAGCACTCAGTAAGCAGGAATTATACCGCTTGCTGGATGAAGGCCGGGCGGCTGCCGTTGCTGGACGGAAGCGTCCGTGGAGGGATGCTATGAGCGACATTCGTCAAAAGGTAAATGATGGATCGTTATAATGTTTCTTTGACAAACCCCGCCGGGGACGATTTAGATGAAATAATACGATATATCTCGGAACAGTTATCTGCCCCGATCGCCGCGTTAAGGCTGGCAGACGCATTTGACGAGACATTTGTTGACTTGGAAGAAATGCCGGAAAAATATCCGCTTGTGCCGGATGATCGACTGGCGGCACTGGGATACCGCAAACGCCGTGTGAAGAATTATAATGTTTTTTTCAAAATCATTGAAGAAACCCACGAAGTGGACGTGGACAGAATCCTCTATGCAAGACGCGACTGGCATAATATTCTGTAATTAACCATTCCACCCCCCTGTCAAGGGGCGTTTTTTCGTTTGAGCCCTAAAACGTAATCGGATGAAACCTTGTAATATTTACACAAGACAATCAGATAATCAATGGGCATTGAACGCTTGCCTAGTTCATATTGCGAGTATGTGTTTTGTGCAACTCCCAGCATATTAGCGATTTGCTCTTGCTTTATGTCTGCATCTTCTCGTAAAGCCCTAATCCGCTCTTGATACGTCATTGTAACACCCTATAGTAACGTATAATATCACACTATGAAGTATTGACTTATATCTCTTTATGAGATATTTTATACTAGGGGGATGATAAATATGACCGATAAAGAATACGCTGCCGTCCTCTACTGTAAGGTCTTCCATGTAGAGGACGATGGCGGCAATGCGTATATACAGGGCATAAAAAACGCTCTCGGCACAATGACGGAGCGCGAGCGAATCATGTTGAAAGCCCGTTTCCGATATGGGAAAACGTATGCTCAAATCGGGAAGAAATTCGGGGTATCAAAGTCCACGGCACGAAGCGTTATCCTAAAAGCGATGTGCAAGCTGCGGCATCCCTACAGGTCAAAATTGATGAGCGCAGCAAAATTGGTAAATGGACGGAGGTAACGGTGTTACCCCTTTGGAAAAGCCTCATTCAACCGCCGTGCGCGTTCCGCTTTCACCGCGCGGGTGAGCTGGCCGGGCAACTCGGCGGCGGGCGTCCCCTTTCGGCGCGAATACGGGAAGATATGCAGCCCGTCGGGGTTGAGCTTTTGAAGAGTTTCCAATGTTTTCTCAAAATCTTCTTCGCTTTCCCCGGGAAATCCCACGATGATGTCGGCGGTGATTTCAACACGCTGCCATGCGTCTCGAAGCCGATTGAAAACATTGATTATGTCATTCACTGTATACCGCCGCCCCATGGCTTTGAGCATTTGATCGCAGCAGCTTTGCAGGGATAAATGAAACGCCGGGCGGAAATTGCCCTCCCCTTTCAATGCCGCCGCAAAGCGATCATCCACTGTATCCGGGTGCAGGGAACTTAACCGCACCGAAACAGGCGCGGCGGCACGGCAGACCGAAACAGTCACATCGGCCAGCGACGGCTGGAACGACGATATTTCAATCCCGGTCAGAACGATCTCGACCGCGCCGCCCTCCGCCGCTTCCTTTGCCGCCCGTATCACGCTTTCAACAGGGCGGGAGCGGGCTTTGCCGCGCGCTTGCGGGACTTTGCAGTAACTGCAAGCGTTATCGCAGCCGTCTTGGATTTTGATGTAAGCACGGGAACGCCCGATGGGTCTTGCATCGGGTAGGGTGTCATCATAGTACGCAGGAATAACCACCCCGTCCGCTTCGCGGCCACCCCTCCACGGAGGGGAATTTGGGTGGTTCCCCCGCAGGGCGTCCTCCAACGCCTCAATAAACTCCACCCGCCCCGACGTCCCGCCGATGAGGCCGATCCCGTCTATATCCAGCGTTTCTGTTTGCGGGAGACAGCCGCAGACAGCCAAAAGCGCATCGGGGTATTGCTTTTGCAATTTCCGTATGACGTTGCGGGACTTTTTATCGGCGGTCGCGGTGACGGTGCAGGTGTTGATGACGATAGCGTCCGGCTTGCCTCCCTCGTACAAAGGAGGGAGTACCTCATGCCCCCGCAAACGCAAAAGCTCCGCCATGCCGGCCGATTCGGCCTGATTGGTGCGGCAGCCCAGCGTACATATGGCGATTCTCATAAAATCCCTTTCGGTTATCCCCTTCGATTTGGACTTGATGTCCCTTGCTTTTTACGGGGAAAAGGTGTATGATGATTATATCGCAATCATATAAGGAGGCGCAAGTGCATGAAGAAATTTTCCGTTCAGCTTCATTCGATCAACGACGTCAAGCGTTTTGTAAACGCGGCCTGCAATAACCCTTTCGACATCGACATCGTTTCCGGCCGGTATATCGTCGACGCCAAGTCGATCATGGGTATATTCTCCCTCGACCTCTCCAAGCCGATCGAGGTGGAGATTCACGGAACCGACAGCGACGGCGAAAGTTTCTACGAGGAAATCAAGGATTTTGCGGAGCGGGCGTAACGGAATAAAACAAGCATAAGAATCCCCCTTTGGACATATTCTCCACTAAGGCCAAGCTCATGCTTGGGTGGATAGGAGGTATAGCCATGAGGAGGATTTTTTGTTTCGCGCTGTCGCTGCTGCTGTTGCTGCCAACCTGTTTGGCGGATGAAAGCGATGCTGTTGACGGATGGGAGCCTACGGAAGCCGTCGCCGTTGCGGGGGTTTCCGACGCACTCACCGTGCCTGCTCCTTCCGTTATCCTGATGGAGCAATCGACCGGAACGGTGCTTTTCGAGAAAAACGCCGATCAGAGGCTGGCTCCGGCCAGCGTAACAAAGGTGATGACGCTGCTGTTAACGATGGAAGCCATCGAACGCGGCCAGCTTACATACGATCAAAAACTGACCGTCAGCAGGGCAGCCATGCGTTTGGGCGGTTCAACGGCGTTTCTGCACGAGGGGGAACGGTATACTGTTGATGAAATGTTCAAGGCGGTCACCATTGCCAGCGCGAACGACGGCTCGGTCGTTTTGGCCGAAGCGGTGGCCGGGACGGAAGAGACATTCGTCGCCATGATGAACGAACGGGCGGCGCAGCTTGGCATGACCGGAACCCACTTTGTCAACTGTCACGGGCTGGATGACCCGCAGCATTATATGACGGCCAGGGACGTCGCCATTATGTCGCGTGAACTCTTGTCGCATAAGGATATACGGAAATACTCAACGGTTTGGATCGATTCCCTGCGCGACGGGACATTCCAGCTCTCCAACACCAACAGGCTTGTGCGGTATTACGACGGATGCACCGGCTTGAAAACGGGCACGACGAGCAAAGCGGGTTCCTGCATCGCGGCTTCGGCGGAGAAAGAAGGCATGGAACTGATCGCCGTTGTTATGAACGCATCCAACACCGATGACCGTTATGAATCGGCTAGAAAAATGCTCGATTACGGGTTCGCGGGGTATGCGGCCATGTCCGTCTGGCCGGATAAAGTCCTTCTGCCCATCCCGGTATTGCTTGGCCGTTTGAAAGAAGTGCAGCCCGTCCTTGAACGGGAAGAAACCGTTATCTTTGAAAAGCACAAAAAGGCCCTTATCACAAAGACGGTCAACCTTGCCGAGGATGTTCAGGCTCCCGTTCAAAAAGGGCAGCGGCTTGGTGAGATCATTGTTGAATGCGAAGGGACGATTTTGGCGACTGTTCCGATCGTAGCCGCCTCCGATGTAGAGAAACTCTCTTGGTGGGACGTCTTTAAGCACATGTTCGGCTTGCTGACCATGTCGGCGAAATCCTGATCGGCACAAAAGAACCCCCTGCCCTGACGGGCAGGGGGTTCCGCCGAAGCGTTACATTGTCTTCAGGTGTGATACACAGGCCGGGCATACGTTTTTGTCTTTGAACTGCATGATATTCTCGGGATTGCCGCAAAAGACGCAAGCCAGCTCATACTTTTTCAAAACGATCGCGTTTCCCTCGACATATATTTCAATCGGGTCTTTCTCTGCAATGTCTAATGTTCTGCGCAGTTCGATCGGCAGGACGATACGTCCCAGCTCATCGACTTTTCTCGTGATTCCAGTGGATTTCATACTGAATTTCTCCTTTTGAATATTGGGCGGTTTGTTTACATAATATTCCTAATTCCGCCTTAATATGCCAATTATAACCGTTTTTATTGCATCCGTCAAGTCTATTTGTCGAAAAGAGGCGAAAATCATTGGCAATGTCGGTATTGCTGGTCGTCATGATGCTGTGCGCAATCATTTTTGCCGCTTTTCAGGGAACGACGGCCGAGATGTCATCCGGGCTTCTAGACGGCGCGAAAGACGCCGTTGGACTGGCCATCAGCATGGCGGGCGTGATCTGCTTATGGTGCGGCGTTGTGGAAGTGATGCGCCGGAGCGGATTGATGGAAAAACTGGCGAAAATACTGCGCTGGCCAATCAGCGCGCTCTTTCCCGAAGCGAGAAAGGACAATTCCCTGCGCGGCGACATCGCGGCTTCGGTTTCGGCCAACCTTTTAGGACTTGGAAACGCCGCGACGCCGCTCTCCATCCGCGCCGCCACACGGCTGCATGATATTTCCGGGCGTTCGGGGAAAGCCAGCAACTCTGTTTGTATGCTGGTCATCCTCGGCTCCTGTTCCATTCAAATCATCCCCGCCACCATTGCGGCGGCTAGGGCTTCGCAGGGGGCGGCCAACCCGTTTGACATCCTGCCCGCCGTTTGGATCACAACCGTGTTGAGCTGCACGGTGGGCATCGTCGCGGGCGTCCTGTTAAAGAGGGTTTGGAAATGATATGGGAGCCGCAGACCCATTTCCTGCTTGGAGGGTACCCATGTTTTGGCAGTTAATCACGCCGCTGCTGATCTTCGGCGTCGTTTCCTATGCCCTTCTGCGCGGCGTTGACGTATTCGGCGCGCTGATCGCCGGGGCTCGTGACGGATTGAATGTCCTCTTGCGGATCGTCCCCGCTTTGGTTCCGCTGCTCGCGGCCATCACCATGCTGCGGGCTTCGGGGTTTTTAGACGCTTTCTCGGAGTTCAGCCGCCCTGCCTTCCAATGGCTCGGTATTCCGCCCGAATGCGCCCCGCTGTTGATTGTCCGCCCCTTTTCGGGAAGCGGCGCGCTGGCGGTCGGCGTGGAACTGATGGTTTCACACGGCGTTGACTCACTGGTCGGGCGCACGGCCGCCGTCATGCTGGGAAGCACCGAGACAACCTTTTACGCCGTGTCGGTCATTTGCGGAGCCGCCGGGGTAACCAAAACGCGCTTCATCATCCCGGCCGCCCTGATCGCCGACCTTTTTGGATTCATTATGGCGGCGGCGGCGGTAAGGTGGTTCTTTACATAACCGCTTTCATATTGTATACTGGGCATCGGGAGGGATTCCATGCCTACGATCGCCGTGCTGATCCCCTGCTATAATGAAGAACTCACCGTCGGCAAGGTCATTTCCGACTTTCAAGCCGTTCTTCCCGGTGCCGTTATTTATGTATACGACAACGCCTCCACCGACCGCACCGCCGAAGCGGCCTCCGGGGCGGGGGCTTTTGTGCGCCATGAGCCGCGCCGCGGCAAAGGGAACACCGTCCGCTCGATGTTCCGCCATATCGACGCAGATTGCTATGTCTTGGTAGACGGAGACGACACCTACCCGGCTTCGGTTGTCCCGGAGATGTGCGCAAAAGTTTTGAGCGGACAAGCCGATATGGTGGTCGGCGACCGCCTTTCTTCTACCTACGCCAAAGAGAACAAACGCCGTTTTCACGGTTTCGGCAACCGTCTAGTTCGGGGGCTGATCAACTTTTTGTTCAAGAGCAAGCAAAAAGACATCATGTCGGGGCTGCGGGTGATGAGCCGGGATTTTGTCAAAATGCTGCCCGTCACCTGCAAAGGGTTTGAAATCGAAACCGAAATGACGGTTTTCGCGCTGGACAACCGTTTTGTCATTGAGCAAGTCCCGATCGGTTACCGCGACCGCCCCGAAGGCAGCGTTTCCAAACTGCGTACTTACAGCGACGGGGCAAAGGTTTTCAAAACGATTTTCATGCTTTACCGCGATTATTGCCCGATGCACTTTTTCGGGTTTCTCTCGCTCTTTCTGATGCTGGCCGCTTCGGCTTTGTTCATCCCGATATTGATTGAATATCTTCAAACCGGATTGGTGCCGAGATTTCCGACGTTGATCGTTTCGGTTGTGCTGGGTTTGGGTTCGATGCTCTCCTTCTTCGCCGGATTGATTTTGGTGTCTCTCGCCAAGCGCGGACGCCAGCAATTTGAGATTCTGTATAACCTTTACCGCGAAGGGCGGCCGAAATGAGAACCAAGCAGAACGCGGCGTTCTCAGCCGCCCTTTTTGCCGTTTACGCGGGCTGGTGCATAGTTTTACTGTTTGTTCACGAGCCGTGGCGGGATGAAGTGCAAAGCTGGCTCCTTGTACGCGACCTTGATTTTGTCACCCTTCTCTCCCAGCTGCGGTATGACGGGCATCCGGCCGGCTGGTTTCTGCTCCTTTGGCCTTTGGCCAAGCTCGGGCTTCCGTTTATGGCTCAGCGGCTGCTGCATATGGCCATCGTGTTGGCCGCCGCCGGGATCGTTTGCTTTAAGGCTCGGAGCACCGTCTTCAAGCTGTTTATCCTGGCCGCAACGCCTTTGATGTATGAATTGAGTGCGCTGTCCCGCAACTACGCCATGAGCGCACTGGCTCTGCTGATATTTGCGGTTTTCTACAAAGAGCGTTTTGAGCGCGGGCTGCTCCCGGCTTGCGTCTGCCTGTTTTTCTTGATCAATTCCAATATTTACGGTGCCATCGCCGGAGCCGCGCTTATCGGCGGTGAAATTGTCCTGCTGGTTTCACGCCGTTTCCATCCCGTTCTGCGCAGGGAGGCTTCCCCACAGCCGCTCAGAGCCGCCGCCTATTTCGCAACCGCGGCGGTCAGCTTTGTTTGTGTATACCTGATCGTATTCTCGGACATCTTTGTGCGTTACAACCCAGTGCCGCTCCATGCGGGCGCGCATTTTACCATCATACAAGAGTACGGCTTTGGCTTTCAACGGTTGGCCGACGCCTTTTTCCGGGTTGGCAACGCTTCCGTCTTGGGCGCGCTGCCTGCCCACACGGATTTTATCCCCAAACCGGTTATCACATTGGGCTGTACCTTGCTGATCCTGTGCGGCATCGCCGGAGCCGTCCTGACCGCCCGCAAAACGGCGTCGCGCTTTTGGATCGCCGCCGTTTGCCTTTGCGCTTACGCCGGAACGGTTTTGGCGTTGACGGTGACGGGGATTTTCAACATCCGGCACGGCGTGCCGTTTGTCTTTGTCCTAGCTGCTTCTTGGTTTATCGCCCTGGAGGAGCGGGATACCGGCCCGCGTATATCGAGAATAAGCCCGGTCATTCGCGGTTTGGGCGTTTTTGCCGCGTGTGTTGTTTTTATCGGCGCGTTTTCACTGAATGTCTACCGTTCCGCGCTGGATGTAAAACGGCCGTATTCCACAGGCATGGAAGCGGCGGCGTTCTTGAAAGATTACGGTTATGACACAGACGACACCCTCATTTTGGCGACCGGGCATCCCTTTGTCAGCACGGTTTTGGGATTTACCGAGAAGATCAAAACCTTCCGGTATGTTTACGGCGACTGCTCTTTTGCCTTATGGCAGGTATATAATTCCCGATATGAGCATTCCTTCGGCCTCTCAGAATTTATCCGCCAACAGGCCGAAGCCCATCGGGGTCAAACCGTCCTATTCATCAGCCCGAGGGAGATCGCTCTAGATTATCCTGTTGTCTTTGACAGCAGAGACAGAGATGCAATAATGGATGAGACGTATACGATATGGCTGGTGGCAGGATAATTTCATCTTTACAATACGCATCTGATATGCTATAGTATTTTTCGTAGTCTTTTCAAGCGGGCGTAGTTCAATGGTAGAATTCCAGCCTTCCAAGCTGGTCGCGTGGGTTCGATTCCCATCGCCCGCTCCAATGAAAACGGTTTATAAGGATGGTTCATATGAGAAGGATTTCTTGTATGGTTGTGTTCCTGTTCCTTCTAGTTGCCTCATGCAAAAGCGGGACAACCCCTTCGGAGACGACGCCGGAACCGACTGTAACCCCGTCGGACTCTTCAACGGATACCGCTCCCTCACCCCTGCTGTCTCCTTCCCCTATTCCTTCATCGGAACCGTCCGATCCCAGCGGGGATTATCCGGTTTATACCCTGACCATCCTGCACACCAACGACTGGCACGGCGTACTGGATCGTGTGCCTCAATACGCTACATTGGTGAAGGAGATACGAGCGGAAACAGATAATGTCTTGCTTTTGGACGCCGGAGACATTTTCCGGCGCGGCATGTACGAGGAATATTTCGGAGAAGTAGAGATTAAAATCATGAACGCCATGGGATATGACGCTTTGACATTCGGCAACAATGATTACCCCCAAAAAGATAAAGAGATGCCCGATTTCCCCCGGCATCCCATCCTGCTGACGGCGGAGTTTCCCATCCTATGCGCCAACGTAACGATTGACGGCGAGGTACTTGACGGGTTTGAACCGTATATCGTCGTCACCGTCGGCGGACTGGACATCGCCGTCATCGGCGTCACTTCGATGAAACCCCATAACAATGGGTCAGATATATCCAAAAAGGCGGACTTCACCTCCCCGGAACTGGTTGTTGAGCAAATGCTGGCTGAGGTCAAGCCGGTTTCGGATATTCAAATCGTTCTATCCCATGCCGGTATCGACAAAGACCGCGAAATGCGCGGGGTGAGCGCGGTTGTCGGCGGCGACAATCACATGGTTCTGTATACTCCGGCTGTTATCTTGGACGATGACAAGTCTATCCCGATCGTTCAGGCCGGAGGCGAGGAAAACCACTTTCTAGGCAGGCTTGACCTTACGTTTGAAGAGATTGACGGGGTTTGGGTTCTACACTCCTTTCACGGCAGATTGCTATCCATTGTGGACACTCCCCCGGATCCCGAGATCGAGGCAATCATTGAGCACTATCTGTCAGAGTTGGAACTTGCGGCTTAATAAAAACCTCCCTGTCGTAAGACAGGGAGAAATCAAATACTCATTGGAAAGGTGAGCAAACGTGGCAAAGAAGCAATTCAAAACAGAATCAAAACGCATCCTGGAAATGATGATCCATTCGGTCTACACCCACCGGGAGATTTTTCTGCGCGAACTCATATCAAACGCGAGCGACGCCATTGATAAACTCTATTTCCGCTCGCTCACCGATGATTCGGTGACGTTGAAAAAAGACGATTACCGCATTGACATAACGATTGATAAAGAGGCGCGCACCCTAATCCTCTCCGACAACGGCTGCGGTATGGACGAAACGGCGTTGAACGAAAACCTCGGCGTCATCGCGCACAGCGGTACCCTTCTGTTCAAGAACGAGTCGGAAAAACCAAGCGAGTTGGAAACGATCGGTCAATTCGGCGTCGGTTTTTATTCGGCGTTTATGACCGCGAAAAAGGTGACCGTCCTGAGCCGGGTTTACGGTTCGGAACAAGCCTTTCTGTGGGAATCGGACGGCGCGGACGGATATACGGTCAAAGCGGCGGAGAAATCGGAACACGGGACGGTCATTACATTGATCTTAAAAGACGATACTGATGACGAGGCATATGATGAGTTTTTGGAAACATACCGCGTCTCCGGCTTGGTCAAAAAATATTCCGATTACATCCGCTACCCGATTTATTTGGATGGCAAAGAGGAATCGGAGAACAGCATGATCCCGCTTTGGCGCAAGAGCAAAAGCGAATTGACCGCCGAGGATTACAACGGCTTCTATAAAGGTAAGTTCCACGATTTCACCGACCCGGCGTTCTCCGTCCACTATAACATCGAAGGCGCGGTATCCTACACCGCCCTGCTGTTTGCCCCTTCGCAGGCTCCGTATAATTTCTATTCCCGTGACTATGAAAAGGGGCTGCAGCTTTACGCCAACGGCGTTTTAATCATGGACAAATGCGCCGATCTGCTCCCCGACCACTTTAGCTTTATACGCGGTTTGATCGATTCCCCCGACCTCTCCCTCAACATTTCCAGGGAAATACTTCAGCATGACCGCCAGCTCAAGGCGATGGCCAAAAGCATCGAGAAAAAGGTCAAGGGCGAACTGGAACGGCTGCTGGAGAACGAGCGGGAGAAATACGAGGAGTTTTATAAGACGTTCGGGCTGCAATTCAAATACGGCCTCTACTCCGGTTTCGGGGCGAATGCCGAACTGCTTCGTGACCTTGTCCTGTTCCATTCCCTGGCGGAAGATAAGCTCGTTACATTCAAAGAGTATACAGAAAACATGCCGGAGGGTCAGCCATACATTTATTATATCTGCGCCGAAACGCCGGCCAAAGCGGCTCTCCTCCCGCAAACCGAACGGGTGCGTGAAAAGGGATATGACATCCTCTGCCTGACCGAAGACGTGGACGAATTTGCCTTCAAGATGCTGCGGGAATACAATGAAAAAGAGTTCCGCTCCGTCTCGGGCGACGACGTAGGGCTGACCGAAGAGGAAAAAGAAAGCCAAAAGGCCAAAAGCGACGAGAACAAAGATTTATTGGCCTTTATTCAGGAATCGTTGGGCGATAAGGTAAGCGGCGTCACCGTTTCGGCGCGGCTGGGGCGGCATCCGGTCTGCCTGACCAGCGAAGGCGAACTCAGCATAGAGATGGAGAAGGTTCTAAGCCAAATGCCGCAGGGCGGCGACGTCAAAGCCAAGCGGGTTTTGGAACTCAACGCCGATCACGCCGTTTTCGCCGCCATGCGTTCGCTCTTCGTCACCGACCGGGATAAACTCAAAGTGTATGCCAACCTGCTCTACACACAAGCATTACTGATCGAGGGTTTGCCGGTGGATGACCCGGTGGCTTTTTCGGAAAAAATATGTTCCTTGATGGTTTAGGCAGGATCATCCTCCTCGCCGGGCATTACGGCTCGGGTAAAACGACGCTGGCGGCCAATCTCGCGGTGGAATTGCGCAAAACGAAAAACCGCGTTACATTGTGCGATCTCGACATTGTAAACCCCTACTTCCGTTCCATCGATCACCGTGAATGGCTGGATGAATCCGGCGTCCGTTTGATTTCATCCGAGTTGGCGGGGTCAAGCCTCGAATCACCGGGATTTCCGCCCGAAGCGGCTTCGGTGTTTGACGACGAAGAAGTGACCGCCGTCATTGACGTCGGCGGCGACGACCGCGGGGCGTTGGCGTTGGGCCGATACGCGGAGCAGCTCAGGCAGAACACAACCGTATTGCTCGTTGTCAATCAATACCGTCCCCTCTCCGCCGACGCAGAAGATACATGCGGAATATGCCGTGAAATCGAATCGGCCGGGCGTTTCCGCTTTACAGGGATCATCAACAACAGCAATCTCGGCGCGGAAACCACAAAAGAGGATGTCATCTCTTCCCTCCCCTATGCCGAAGAAATCGGCAAACAGTTGGGTCTGCCTATTACTGCCTGCGCGGTTGACAAACGGCTGGGATTGACCGGCAAAACCTTTTGGCCGATACAGATTAAAAGAAAATGGGTGTCATGATGAGCAAACTATCCATCAATACCTCCCTATGCAAGGGCTGCGCCCTCTGCGTAGACGCTTGCCCAAAGAAGGTGCTGCGTATGTCCGACAGCACATTGAACGAAAAGGGCTTTCATCCTGTGGAGATTGCAGACGGAGACGCCTGTATCTCCTGCGCGTTCTGCGCCATCATGTGCCCGGACTGCATCATAAAGGTGGTGAAGCCATGAGCAAGAGGATTTTGATCAAGGGGAACGAAGCCATCGCCGAAGCGGCCATTGCTTCCGGCTGCCGCCACTTTTTCGGTTACCCCATCACCCCGCAAAATGAGCTGGCCGCCCATATGTCGCGGCGGCTGCCCAAAATAGGCGGTTGTTATTTACAGGCCGAGAGCGAAGTCGCGGCCATCAATATGGTTTACGGCGCGTCGGCGGCGGGTGTGCGCTGCATGACATCTTCCTCCAGTCCCGGGATTTCACTGAAAACGGAGGGATTGTCTTACCTAGCCGGGTGTGACCTGCCCGCCGTTGTCATCAACGTGCAGCGCGGCGGCCCGGGTCTTGGCAGCATCCAGCCGTCACAGGCCGACTATTTCCAAGCGGTGAAAGGCGGCGGTCACGGCGACTACCGGATGATCGTCCTCGCGCCGAACAGCGTGCAGGAGATGTATTCGCATACATGTAAAGCCTTTGACCTTGCCGATCAATACCGTTTGACCGTGATGATCCTGACAGACGGATTTTTGGGGCAGATGATGGAACCGATGACAGTTGAGAGTGGACAGTTGACAGTGGACAGTGAAAAGGATTGGGCTGTGGGAGGGAAGCGCGGAAAACGCATTGTAAACTCCCTCTTCCTCAAACCCGCCGATTTAGAGAAATCCAACCTCGAACGGTTTGAACGGTATAAACTGGTTGAGGAGTCCGAGCCTCTTCACGAAGGGTATATGCTGGACGACGCGGAGATTGTCGTCGCGGCATACGGCGCGACATCGCGTATCACGCGCAATGCCATTGACGAAGCGCGGAGCCAAGGCGTCAAAGCGGGGCTTCTGCGGCCTGTTACCGTATGGCCGTTCCCGAAAAAAGCGTTCGCCAAAGCGGCGGAACACGCCCGCGCCTTTGTTTCGGCGGAAATGAGCATGGGGCAGATGATCGAAGACGTCGAGCTGGCCATCCGCTGCCGCCGCCCCGTCCTCCTTTGCAGCCGCGTCGGAGGCATGGCTCCCGAACCGAAACAGATTTTTGACGCGATACTTCAAGCGGATAAGGAGGCGGCGCGATGACAACGGTCTTTGAGAAAACCCCGATGCTAACCGATACGGTTCTGCACTATTGCCCCGGATGCACCCACGGCGTCATCCACCGTTTGGTGGCTGAAGTGCTGGAAGAATTGAATGTCGGGGAACGCACCGTCGGTATCGCGCCGGTGGGATGCTCCGTCATGGCGTATAACTATTTTAACTGTGATTTCGTCCAAGCCGCGCACGGGCGCGCCCCCGCCGTTGCCACAGGCGTCAAACGGGCAAACCCGGACAGTGTTGTTTTTACCTATCAGGGCGACGGCGACCTCGCCGCCATCGGCACGGCCGAAACGGTACACGCCGCCGCGCGCGGGGAAAACATCACCGCCATTTTTGTCAACAACACCATCTACGGCATGACCGGCGGACAGATGGCTCCCACCACCATGCCCGGGCAGATCACCCAAACCTCCCCTTACGGGCGCGACATCAAAGCGGCGGGTTACCCGATCCGTGTCTGCGAAATGCTGGCGACGCTGGACGGGACGGCGTATTGCGAACGTGTGGCGGTGGATTGCGTCAAAAACGTCCGCGCGGCGAAGAAAGCCATCAAAAAGGCATTTGAGATGCAGCTTGCGGGCAAGGGTTTCACATTGGTTGAAGTTCTCTCAACCTGCCCGACCAACTGGGGGTTGAACCCGGTTGAATCGCTGGGCTGGCTGCGCGAAAAGATGATGCCATATTACCCGCTGGGTGTGTATAAGGAATAAATGAAGAGCGCATAAAGGCGCAATTCATTTGTGCCTTTGACATGATTAAGGAAGTGAATACGTTGGAAACACGGATATTGATCGCCGGATTCGGCGGGCAGGGTATATTGTTTTTTGCCAAGTATCTCGCGTATATCGGCATGGAAAAAGGGCTGCAAGTGAGCTGGATGCCCTCTTACGGCCCTGAAATGCGCGGCGGCGCGGCGCAATGCGGCGTGGTTTTATCGGATAATGTCATCGGCAACCCCGTGGTGGGTGAACCGGATATTTTTACCGCCATGAACCTTCCTTCGTTTGCCGCCTTTGAAAACCGCGTCAAGCCGGGCGGAACGATGTTTGTCGATTCTTCCCTTATATCAAAGGAATGCAGCCGCAAAGACATTACCGTGCGCGGGATTCCGGCCACGCAAATGGCGGAGGAACATGGGCTGAAAGGTCTTGCCAACATGATCATGGCGGGGGCGGTGCTGTCAAAGCTGCCGGACATAAGCCAGGATGTCATTGAGGCGGCAATGAGGGAAACCATCCCCGAACGCAAAAAAGAGATGTTCGCAAACAACATGAAAGCCGTCGCGCTTGGTTTGGCCGCTATATAGCACTGTAAATCTCAAAAATACACTGATGCGGGATGGACAATGTCTCTCCCGCTATTTCAGTGAGCGCGTTGAAATGCTCCCTGTCATATTGATCCACCAGCTCCGGCGTTAAAGATGCCCCGATCCCGCGGCAGGATTTCATCCTGCCGCACCAGCTTTCCCGCGTGAATTCCAAGTTTTCGGTATAGTCAACCAGTTCTATGGATTGAAAAAGCTCTCCGTCCCAAGACCGCTTTGCCGGTTTTGTTCGTTTATAACCCGCGCCGCTCCAGCTGGGGTTGTATTTTAAGACAAGCTCTTCGGATTTCCGCACGATGTCGCTCTCAGCCGCAAGGGGCATCATAAAGAGGATGGCAAACCTCCCGCCCTTTTTCAAAACCCGCCTGATCTCCGGCAGCGCGGTTTTTTCGGGAAAATACCAAAAACACTGGCAGGCGGTCACCGCGTCAAAGCTGTTATCCGGCAATGGTATCACATCCGCCGGGCAAACGATGTATTCGATGCAAAGGTTTTTCGAGAGTTCTTTTGCCATTTTGATTTGCTCTTCGGAAATATCCGCCCCTGTCCATTTGGCTCCGTATGGATTCATTTTCCGGGGGAGGACGCCGCTTCCCGTGGCTAGATCAAGAACGGTTTGCCCCGCTGTCCCGATTTGGTAGCCAAGCAGGGTTTTGTAGAAACTATCCGGGTATATATCCCTGTACTTTGCGTAATCCTCCGCTGTTTTTCCAAAGCTGAACCCTTCGCCGCCGTCGATGCCGTCCAGCTGAATCAATTGTTCGCTCATAATATCGCTCCCCTGAACTTACAAACTCTTATTCACCGCGTTCAGATATGCCTTGATGCTGGCTTCAATGATGTCTGTTGACACCCCGCGCCCGGTATATTGGCCGTTTTCGTTTTCTATGCGCACCAACGCCTCGCCTAGAGCATCGCCGCCGCCGGTGACGGCATTGAGCGAATAGCTCTTTAGGGTAAACTCACCGGCCAGCTCATTGACCGCCTTAAACGCCGCGTCGATCGGCCCATCCCCAAACGCCACCAGCGTCTGTCCGCCCTCTTCCCCTACTGCCAATTTTAAGATGGCTGTACCATCAATGGTATTACCGGAGTTGATGACAAAGCTCTCCAAGCGGTAGTGTCCGGTGGTCTCCCGCCCTTCTTCCTTGATCAGGGCTTCGATGTCGGACGTTGTGACCTTCTTTTTTTTGTCCGCCAGGGCTTTGAACGCCTGAAATGCCGATGCCAACGCTTCTTCTTCCAATGAAAACCCCAAACTCCTGACCGTCTCGTCAAAGGCGTGACGACCGGAGTGCTTGCCCAAAACCATTTCCTGCTGAGGGATGCCGACGCTTTCGGGGCGCATGATCTCATACGTCAGCCGGTCGGCCATCACGCCGTGCTGGTGGATGCCCGCTTCATGGGTAAAAGCGTTTTTCCCGACGATGGGTTTGTTCGGCTGGATCTGCAACCCCAAAACCGATTGCAACAGCCTTGCGCTTCGATAGATTTGCCCGGTTTCCACGCGGCAGGATACATCCAGCGCGTTTTGCCGGGTATGCAGCCCCATGACGACTTCTTCCAGCGCGGCGTTGCCCGCCCGTTCGCCGATGCCGCACAGCGTCACCTCGGCTTGCCCCGCCCCGGCGGCAATGCCTGCGAGAGCGTTTCCGGCCGCCAGCCCCAAATCGTTGTGCGGGTGGACGGCTACATCCAACCCCTCGATCCCTCGGCAGTTAAACAGTATGTACTGTACCAATGACGCAAATTCTTCCGGCAGGGCGTAGCCGACCGTGTCGGCTATGTTCAGCGTCGCTGCGCCCGCGCCGATCGCCGCTTCAAAAACCCGGCAGAGAAAATCACGGTCGGAACGGGTTGCGTCCTCGGCGGAGAATTGCACGTCGGGGCAATATTTACGCGCGTATTGAACCGAAGCTGTCACCGTTTCCAAGACCTGTTTCCTGCTCAACCGGAGCTTTTTCTCCATATGCAGGTCGCTGGTCGCTAAAAAGACATGTATCCTCGGCGCGGCGGCATTCCGCAGCGCGTCCCAAGCCGTGTAGATGTCGCTTTCTTTACAGCGGCAGAGCGAGGTTACGGCGCAATCTTTGACTTGTTTGGCGACGGCGGCGACCGCCTCTTTATCCCCGGGCGACGAAGCCGCGAAACCCGCTTCGATAATATCGACGCGCAGATGTTCTAAGGCGCGGGCGACTTCCAGCTTCTCCCCGGCGTTCATCGAACACCCGGGAGCCTGCTCCCCGTCGCGGAGGGTGGTATCAAGAATTTTAATCGTTTTGGGCACCGTTCATCACTTTCCTGTTGAAAACTCGTTGGAGGTAGTATATACTAGATTGAAAACTTGGTCAAGGGGTGCGATATGCTGCGAGAGAATTTAGAGGAACTGCGCCGGAAAGCGTTGGAGGCGGTCGGCAACGCGAAAGACGCCGCTTCGCTTGAAAATATACGGGTGTGGCTTTTGGGCAAAAAGGGCGAGCTGACCTCAGTGTTAAAGCAAATGGGGACGCTCTCCGCCGAGGAACGTCCTGCGGCCGGAGCTTTGGCCAATGAAGTCCGCGCGGCGATCGAAGCGGCCTTAGAAGAAGCGTCGGCGCGCATCAACCAATCTGAAATGGCCGCCCGTTTGGACGCCGAGACGATAGACGTCACCCTTCCCGGGAAAACCTTCCGCACCGGACGCCGCCACCCGATGCAGGCGGTGTTAGACGATGTGGTTAAAATATTCCTCGGCATGGGTTTTACCGTGGCCGAAGGGCCTGAAGTGGAAACGACATACTATTGCTTTGACGCGCTGAATATAGAGCCAAACCATCCCGCCCGCGACCCGCAGGATACCTTTTATTTTGACGATGATACGATTTTACGCACCCAAACATCTTCCGTTCAGATCCGAATTATGGAGCAGCGTGACGCTGCACTCAATGGCGCGCCCGGCGCGCGGGACGTTGGGTTGCCTATACGCATCATTTCCCCCGGAAAAACTTTCCGCAAAGACGAAATCGACGCCACCCATTCCCCGCTCTTTCATCAAATCGAATGCCTCGCGGTGGACAAAGGCCTCACCATGGCAGACCTCAAAGGCGCGCTGCAAACCATGATGACCGGGCTGTACGGCCTGGACGTCAAGCTGCGGTTCCGCCCTCATCACTTCCCCTACACCGAACCCTCGGCCGAAGTTGATTTGCAATGCTTCGCCTGCCGCGGCGAAGGCTGCCGGATGTGCAAAAACGAAGGCTGGATCGAAATGCTGGGGAGCGGGATGGTTCATCCGGCGGTTCTTGACCGCTGCAACATCGATTCAAGCGTTTACAGCGGTTTCGCCTTCGGCGTGGGGATCGAACGGCTGACGATGATGCGGTATAAAATCAACGATTTAAGGCTGCTTTACGAAAACGACGTCCGTTTCTTACGTCAATTTTAAGGAGTAAGATCATGAAGTGTTCCTATAACTGGTTAAAAGAATATGTCAATTTAGACGGGGTGTCGCCCAAAGAGCTGGCTCACGCGCTGACCATGAGCGGGAGCAAGGTGGAAACCGTCACCGAGCTGGGCGCGGACATCCAAAAGGTTGTCGCCGGGAAGGTGCTGTCCATCGAAAAGCACCCGGACGCCGACAGGCTCTTCGTCTGTTCGGTGGACGTCGGCGACGGCGCGCCCCGGCAAATCATCACCGGGGCAACCAATGTCTTCGCCGGGGCTGTCGTCCCCGCCGCTTTAGACGGGGCTTTGCTGCCGGGCGGAAAGAAGATCAAAACAGGAAAAATGCGCGGCTTGGAATCCCAGGGGATGCTTTGCAGCGGCGAAGAGCTGGGGCTGGACGAACACGACCAGCCGGGAGCCGGAGCGGACGGAATATTGATCCTCGGAGATGGTTTTACCGTCGGAGCGGATATTGTTGAAGCGTTGATGCTGCGAGACACCGTGCTGGAATTCGAGATCACCAACAACCGCCCCGACTGCTTGTCGGTTATCGGTTTGGCACGGGAAACAGCGGCAACGCTGCGAACTCCTCCCGTCGGCTGCACCGACACCCTCCTCAAAGAGGAGGGCAAAAAAGCCTCCCTCACAGAGGGAGGTGGACGCGAAGCGGCCGAAGGGAGTTCCCCACGCATCACAGACTACCTCACCGTCACGGTGGAAGATACCGTCCTCTGCCCGCGTTATTCCGCGAGGATGGTCAACAATATTCAAATCCAACCTTCGCCGATGTGGATGCGCCGCCGCCTGCGTTCCTGCGGCATCCGCCCGATCAACAACATCGTTGACGTCACCAATTATGTCATGCTCGAACTCGGGCAGCCGATGCACGCTTTTGATTATGCTTGTGTTCAAGATAAACAGCTCGTCATCCGCGCGGCGCGTCCCGGCGAGACGCTGGAAACACTGGACGGGAAAGCGCGGGCATTGGAGCCTTCAATGCTGGTTATCGCCGACGCGCACAACGCAACGGCTGTTGCGGGCGTGATGGGCGGCGCGGCCAGCGAAATCACCGAAACAACAACAACGATTGTCTTTGAATCGGCCAATTTCAACGGCTCGTCCGTGCGGAAGACAGCGTTATCCCTTGCCATGCGCACCGACGCTTCGTCGCGCTTTGAAAAAGGGCTTGATCCCGCCGCCACCCTGCCCGCGTTAGAGAGAGCTTGCGCCCTATTGAATGAACTGGGCGCGGGGACGCCCATTCCCGGCGTCATTGATTGCGGCATCCCGCCCGAAGAGCCTGTGGCCGTGCAATTTACCGAAAAACAGATCAATGAACATCTTGGCGTTACCATCTCTAATGTTAATGAACTGCTGGAATCGCTCGGTTTCACGGTGAAAGACGGCGCGGCCGTTGTGCCGTCATGGCGGAGGGATGTATCCATTTGGCAGGATTTGGCCGAAGAGGCGGCGCGGCTGTTTGGGTATGACAACATTCCGTCAACACTGCCTCCTTCTAAAAACCAGGGCTGGCTGACAAGGGAACAATCTTTACAGGCACAACTTCATGAGCTCTGTGTATCTTTAGGCTTTTACGAAATGCTGACCTATTCCTTCATCGGGCGGCGGCAGCATGATGCTGCACCCGATGGCAACTGCGGTTGCGAGACGGAAGCGATGGTACTCCGTAATCCGCTGGGCGAGGAGCACAGCATCATGCGCACCTCCCTTCTGCCCTCTATGCTGGAAGTGCTGACACGCAACCATTCGGCACGGAACCCGGAAGCGCATCTATACGAAATCAGCGCGGTTTATATCAAGCAAGGCGGTCAGCTTCCGCTTGAATCAAAACGCTTGATCCTCGGCGGATATGGCGGCGGCATGGATTATTTCTGCCTGAAAGGCGCGGTCGAGTCGCTAATCAGTCGTTTCTGCCGCAAAGAAGCCTCGTTTAGCCGTGATAATGGTAAGCATTCCTTCCATCCCGGCCGCTGCGCCGGGGTTTCGATCGGCGGACGCACTCTTGGCATGATCGGAGAACTGCATCCTTCGCTTGGTTTGCCGAAAAACGCGGCCGTTTGCGAACTGGACGCCGATATTTTGCTGGAACTGGCTCAGCCTGACGCGGTTTTTGCCCCGTTGCCCCGTTGCCCGGCCATCACGCGCGACCTCGCTTTGGTCTGCCCGAAGGATACCGCGGCGGCTGAGCTATTGGCTGTGATCCGCAAAACGGGCGGGAGTTTGCTCGAAGACTGCGTTTTGTTTGACGTCTTTGAGAAGCTGAACAGTTTGGCCTACCGCCTGATCTTCCGCGCGCCCGACCGCACATTGACCGACGAAGAGGCCGACGGCGCGATCAGTCAACTTTTGAAAAAGCTCAAAGAGGAACTCGGCGTGACCATCCGCACATAAAACGCGAATAAATTTATCAGCGGCTATTGCATCAAATTATACCTTATGATATAATGATCGAGAACGTGTATTCTCCATTGAGTTCATAGGAGGTGTGACAGTTGGCAAACGAACATCAATTTATCGTGTATTTACCGATCGCGGCCGTCTTTGGAATCCTGCTGATCACCTCTCTGATGAAGACAAAAGGGACATTTAAGGGTGACCGCAGTATCTTCTTTTTGAGCTGCATTTTTGTATGGCAGATTCTTGAAGTCTTGCTTTGCCTGACGAAAAGCGAGTTTTGGGCAACTTATTTACATATCATCAGCCGTGTGCCTTTGATCATCCTGCCGACAGCGTTTTTCTACTTTGCCGTTAGTTTTTACCGGATCAAGCGGTCATTCCCGCGCTGGACGCTTCCGGCCATTCTCGCCATTCCTGTGATCACGGCGGTCATCTCCTTGATTCCCGCGGCGTCGCCGCTCATCTATCCCGATATGACCGTTGTCAGCACATCGCCCATATTGGTCATTGAGCACGGATACGGCATCATCTATTATTTAAGCCTTGTCTACCAGTATGTTGTATATGCGGCGGTCGGCGTCGTGGTTATCAGAATGTTCCGCCGCCTCCCCGGCGCCTACAGGCGCGGTTCTTCTTTCCATATCATCTATTTGGGTGTTTTGATTGCCACGCAAATTGCTTTTCTTGCCTCGGGCGATAACCCCTCCTTCGATGTTCAATATTACGGTTTCTGCGTCTGCGGTCTTCTCTTCTATTTCGGTCATCTGCTCAACAGCGACACATCCACGCTCAGCATTGACCAAAGCAGCGTCTTCGATTTTCTCGATCAGGCCGTCTTCATCCTCAATGAGGATGGGATCATCGTTGAAACCAACCTTCCGGCCGTTCTTTGGCTGAAATCCCTGCGCCGCAACGTTGAAAACGTAGCTTTTGACGGATTGATTTCCGTTTTGTCAAACAACAACCGCATCAGTATCAAAAAGCTGGAAGACAGCCAGGATTCCGATATTCATTTCATCGGAACGGCCATTCCGCTTGTTTACCGTATGGAACGCCGCGTTTTCGTGATGAGCGACGGCATCACCCAGGGCGAATTCGTCACCCTGACAGACGTGTCGCGCAACCGTCTCCTGATCGACCGTCTGCGTGATATGGCGGGTGTGGACGTCCTCACGGGGACGGCCAATCGTTACCGCTATCAGGATCTATTGCGCAAACTCGACAAGACGGAGAATTACCCTCTTGCCGTTGTCATCGGCGACGTCAACGGGTTGAAATTCGTCAACGATACCTATGGTCATCTTATGGGCGACCAATACATCAAAGACATTGCCGCCGTACTCGTTGATTGCTGCCCCAAAGGCGGCTATGTGGCGCGTTACGGAGGCGACGAGTTTGCGACGCTCTTGGTCAAATCCCCGCCGGAAGCGGTGGAGGAATATATTGCCGATGTAGACCGTTCATTGAAAAACCCGCGCGATGATATGGTTCATCAACCGTCCATTGCCATGGGATACGCCATCAAATATCATGGCAATGAAAACCTCAGCGCATTGATCGGCCAAGCCGATCAAAAGATGTATGAAGATAAGCAGGCCCGCAAGAAGGCCGAAAGGGAGGCGTTGAAGAATGCCTGACGGAATAACGGGATTTCCCGATCTCTTTACCAATAGCATGATGATGGGCGTTAACATCGTTTTCTTCGCTTTTTTCGCGCTTTCACTGGTCAAAATATACGCCAACCGAAAAAGCATCCGCTTACCCAAGCATCTGCTGTTTATCCTTATCAGTGTTTGCTCTTGGTCCATTATATCCATCACGCGTTTTGTCAGCGACAGCGAGGATATGATCTATTTCCTTTCCCTCCTGCCGTATGCTTTTAACGCTTTTTCGCTGATAGCAGTGCTGTTTTTCATCATGCGTTTTTACAACCTCATGGCGTTGAGCAGGCCGCATATCGTCGTGATTGCCTTAATCACCCCGCTTTCCATCATTATGAACATCTTCATCGGCCATTTCGGGGGTGCCAATCTGATCCGGCTTGATCCTACTATCCAAACGGAAAAACTCAATTACGTATTCGGGGCTTTTGGCTCTGTTTACTACGCATTTTTCACCATTTGCTTTACCCTTTCCCTCAGTATAACAGCCTTAACGATCGTTAAGCACATCAAACTTCCCAAAATTTACCGCGCTCCGTCGGAAAAACTGCTCACCGGTTCGATCATCATATCGCTTGGCTTTATTGCCGCGTTGATCAATGCTTCAGGCCATGAAGGAGCACCCTTTGACTTTTCTCTGTTCGGTTTTATCTTCTCCATTCGGTTCATCTACGCGGCAACATTGGGCAATCAGGGGCTTGTTTTCCTTTCTCAGGCGCGGAATGACATTATCAAAAACCTGAATCAAAGCATCTTGATTTTGGATGAGGAAAAGAACATCATCTTCAAAAATGAAAAAGCGTCGAAATGGCTGGAAAGCCTGAATTTTGAAGGAATATCCTATTTAGAGCTGGCCGAACGGCTTGCCGCGGCCGCTTCAAAGGTTGAAAAACTTCGTGACGATGAAAGCGGCTTTGATTATCATTTCGACAGCAAAGGCGAAAGCAAGATTTTCAATTTGAGGGAAAAATTGATATTTGACAACATGAAAAAGCAAATAGGCACCTATGTCGTTTACTCCGACGAAACGGAAAACCGTCAGCTCATTCAACGGCTTGAGGTGGGCGCGGGGCGCGACGCGCTGACCGGCCTTCATAACCGCTCTATGATGGAGCAGCTGAAAAAGGAACTGGATAAATCGGATTCCCTGCCGCTTGCCGTGCTCATTTGCGATTTGAACAATCTCAAAACAACCAACGACGTGCATGGCCATCAGGCGGGCGACATCATGCTTCGCGTTTGCGGGGAGTCGCTGGCCGAGAAATGTCCGCCTACCGCGCAGACCGGGCGGATCGGCGGAGATGAATTCCTTGTCCTTTTGCCGCAAACGGGTAAACTGGAAGCGGAAGCCGTGATTGAATCGGTCAGGGAATACTTGAAAGGAATCACCGAATATCCGTATGCCATCACAATGGCGATTGGTTACGGTATTAAAGAGCACGAGAATGATAATTTGGATAATGCGATCAAAACGGCTGACGAGGCCATGTATGCCAATAAAAAGATCATGAAAGGCACAGACCAAATACGCAGTACAACCGAGCTGATATAAGAGACGAAAGATAGGGAGGGTTGCGCTTGAAAGCCACGATCAAACTGGAAAGCGGACAGATTTTTTCAGGGTTTTGCATGGGCGGGATGACCGAAGGATTCACAAGCGGCATTGTTTTTAACACTTCGATGACCGGGGTAACAGAGATACTGACCGACCCGTCGTCGATGGGACAAGCCATTGTTCTCACCAATCCCCTGATCGGCAACTACGGCGTTTGCTATGAGGATTTTCAATCCGATAAACCACATGCCGCCGCCCTCATCGTTTCCGAACTTTCTGAAATACACAGCAATTTTAGAAGCGAAGACTCCTTAAAGGCCGTGCTGGAACGTTTTGACATTCCCGTGATTACCGGGATTGACACACGTTCACTGGTACGGCTTTTACGCAGCAGGCAAGGCGGCGAGTCGCCGCGGACAGTGTCCGTTTTTGTTGGTGACAATGAGCAAACAGAGTACCCGCTCTCTGCTCCTCCCCTTTCGCGTTATCATGCCCAACGGCGTTCGGTCAAAGCAGAGAACACCATCGCAACTGTCGCCGTCGCCGATACCGGCTTGCGGCGGGATTTGGAGCGAATGCTGCTTTCATGCGGCGTCTCGCTGGAAGTTTTTCCGTACGGCGACGTGATCGACGGCACATACGACGGTTACCTTCTGCCCGGCGGCCCCGGCAACCCCGAGGATTATGATTTGACGACGGTTAAAACGATCATTCAAACGGGAAAACCTGTCTTCGCCGTGGGGTTGGGTCATCATCTGCTGGCTTTGGCCAATGGCGCGAAAATCACGTCCCTCTCCCCCGGCCACAGAGGCGCGAACATCCCGGTGCGCGATATTCAAACAGGCAAGGTCGCCATCACAACCCAAAACCATGGGTTTACGGTGGACACAAGCAGCGTTGAGTCAGGAATCATCAGCCACGTCAACGTCAATGACAGTTCGGTGGAAGGGTTGAGCTGGCGGGAGGATATGCTGTCCGTTCAATTCCAGCCGGATGTGGAGACCGTTCAGGAATTTGTGAAGATACTGGAGAAATCATATGCCAAGAGATAATTCGATCAAGAAGGTATTGGTTATCGGTTCGGGGCCGATTGTCATCGGGCAGGCCGCCGAATTTGACTACGCGGGGACGCAGTGCTGCCGCGCTTTGAAGGAAGAGGGGCTGGAGGTCATCCTGATCAACTCCAATCCCGCCACCATTATGACCGATAAGGACATCGCCGACCGGGTCTACATTGAACCGATGACGACCGACACGGTGCGCGACGTCATCCGCAAAGAACGCCCGGACAGCGTCATCGGCACCCTAGGCGGGCAAACCGGCCTCAACCTATGTATGGAACTGGCCGAAGACGGATTTTTAGACGCCTATAACGTGCGTTTGATCGGCACCGGCCCTGAAACCATCCGCAAGGCCGAAGACAGGCTGATTTTCAAGCAGACGATGGAAGCCATCGGCCAGCCCTGCATTGAGAGCATCGTTTCGGAAGATTTGCAAGGCGCGCTGGATTTCGCGGAACGGACAGGCTATCCCGTTGTCATTCGCCCGGCATACACCCTCGGCGGCGCGGGCGGCGGCATTGCGTATGATGAAGCGGAGCTTCGCGCCATCGCGTCCGGCGGCCTGCGCGCGTCCCGTGTCGGGCAGGTATTGGTTGAGCGGTGTATCGCCGGTTGGAAGGAAGTCGAGTTTGAGGTCATGCGCGACGGCGCGGGAAACCGCATCGCCATCTGCGGCATGGAGAACATCGACCCGGTCGGCGTCCACACAGGCGACTCGATCGTCGTGGCACCCACGCAGACGCTGGGCGCGCCGGAATACAATATGCTGCGCAAGGCTTCCCTCGACATTATCGATGAATTGGGGATCGAAGGCGGCTGCAACGTGCAGTTTGCCCTGCATCCGGCGAGTTTTGAATATGCCGTGATCGAGGTCAACCCCCGCCTGTCGCGCTCCTCGGCGTTGGCTTCCAAAGCCGTCGGTTTCCCGATCGCCAAAGTGGCCACCAAGATTGCGCTGGGCTACCGGCTGGATGAGATACGCAATGCCGTGACCCAATCCACCTACGCCAGTTTCGAGCCTTCGGTGGACTATTGCTGTGTCAAAATCCCCAAATGGCCGTTTGATAAGTTTGTCACGGCCAAACGCACACTCGGAACGCAGATGAAAGCGACCGGGGAAGTTATGAGCATCTCCCCCTCGTTTGAAGCCGCCCTGCTGAAAGCGGTGCGCAGCCTTGAACAGGGATTTGACAGCCTGCAAATGCCGGAATTGGCTGAATTGAGCGACGACGCTTTGGAAGAACGGCTGACGCTGATCGACGACCGGCGGCTGTTTGTGCTGGCCGAGTATCTGCGCCGTCATATCGCCGAAGAGGTGATGCCGCTTCTTGATCATTTATATACAATCACCAAAATAGACCGCTGGTTCCTCTCAAAAATCTATTCCATCGTACGGATGGAATGGGTCTTGACCCGCTCCCCTCTCACACCGCAACTGCTTCTCCACGCCAAAAAGCTCGGCTTCCCCGATAGCCTGATCGCCCGCCAAACCGGGAAAACGGAGCGGGATATACGGGACGAACGCCTCAGCAGCGGCATCGTACCCGGTTACCGTGTGGTTGACACTTGCGCCGGGGAATTTACCGCTCAGACGCCGTATTACTATTCGGCCTATGGTGTATCCAATGAAGCTCCCGTCTCACGGCCGCAGCCGTCACAGCCATCGGCGGCTCGCCGGGTCGTCGTGCTCGGTTCGGGCCCCATCCGCATCGGTCAGGGGATCGAGTTTGACTATTGCTCAGTCCATTGCGTCTGGGCGTTGCAGAATGCCGGATATGAAGCCATCATCATCAACAACAACCCCGAAACGGTCAGCACCGATTTCGATGTGGCCGACCGCTTGTATTTTGAACCGCTCACGCCGGAAGATGTGGTTAGCATCCTCGACATTGAGAAGCCTATCGGCGTGATGGTGCAATTCGGCGGACAGACGGCCATCAAGCTGGCAAAACCCCTGCATGACTTGGGCATCCAAATCATCGGCACCCCGTTCTCCGGGGTGGACGGAGCCGAAGACCGGAAAATATTTGACCGCATCCTGGAGGACTGCAAGATCGACCGTCCGCGCGGCGCGGCTGTTTACACCCGTGAAGACGCCGTCCAAACCGCTCACGAACTCGGCTACCCGGTTCTCGCCCGCCCATCGTATGTGCTGGGCGGACAAGGCATGACCATCGCCTTCTCCGACGAGGAGCTGAACGACTGGCTGGACAACATGGAGCTCTATGACGGACGCCCCATTCTGATTGACCAATACATCATGGGGCTGGAAGTTGAGGTGGACGCCATCTGCGACGGCGAGGACGTCCTCATTCCCGGTATTATGGAGCATTTGGAACGAGCCGGGGTGCATTCGGGCGATTCCATCTCGGTTTACCCGCCCGGACGGGTTCCCGAAGCGCGCCGTGAGACGCTTTACCGCTACACCCGCGACATTGCTTTGGCTTTGGGGGTGCGCGGGCTGATCAACATCCAATTTATCCTGCACGACGGAAAGGTTTACGTTATCGAAGCCAATCCGCGCTCTTCACGCACCGTGCCGTATATCTCCAAAATCACCGGATTGCCGGTCGTAGACCTCGCCACACAGGCCGCGCTGGGGTTCAAACTGCCTGATTTGGGATACGCGTACGGGTTTTACCCCGAAAAGCAATACACAGCCGTTAAAATGCCGGTTTTCTCCTTTGAAAAATTATACGGCGCAGAAGTCAGCCTAGGGCCTGAAATGAAGTCAACCGGGGAGGTTTTGGGTATATCCGATAACCTGCCCGACGCACTGCTGAAGGCTTTCATCGGCGGCGGGTATCTGCGGTCGGTGACGCGCCGCGTCATCATGACGGTCAGCGACGCCGACAAAGTCGAGATGTGCGCTTTGGCACGCCGGTTCCAAACGCTGGGGTATGAGATATACGCGACGGAAGGAACTTACGCGGCGTTGCAAGAACATGGACTCCGCGCTAGTTTGATTTACAAGGTGGAGGCCGAAGGTGATCTCAATATATTGGAGTTCATTCGCAGTAAAGGCGTTGACCTTGTCATCAATACCAGCACTGGCGGCGTGAGCTCCCGGCGGGACGGATACCTCATCCGCCGGATCGCCGTAGAGAGCGGTATCCCCTGCCTCACCTCGCTGGATACCGCCGAAGCACTGCTGCTCAGTTTGGAGCACCGCAGCCCGGGACGTTTGGACGTTGTGGATATAGCGAACGCGTGAGTGTATGGATATGAAGGAAAAACAGATACTCCTTTTTGACCTCGACGGCACGTTGACCGACCCGAAGGAAGGCATCACCAAGTCTTATCAATACGCGCTCTCCGCATTTGGAATAGAGGAAGAACTAAACAAACTGGCGGGATTCATCGGCCCTCCCCTGCGGGATACCTTTCGGGATCATTACGGTTTTTCCCCGGCCGATGTAGAGAAAGCGGTGGCGGAGTTCCGTGTGTATTTTTCCGAAACCGGGCTGCTGCAAAATGAGGTCTATCCAAGCATTCACGAACTATTGCGGGAACTGAATGGTAAGACGTTGGCAGTAGCCACGAATAAAGCCCTCCCCTACGCACAAAGAATTTTAGATCATTTTGACCTTTCCCGGTATTTCACTTTTATTTCCGGTGACGATATGGAAGGCAACCTATCCAAAAACGGAAAAAAGGAAATCATCCGCATCGCGCTGGACGCTCTTGGGGTTACCGACCCAAGTGCCGCCGTGATGATCGGCGACCGGAAGCATGACATATTTGGCGCAAAGGAAAACGGATTAGACAGCATCGGTTTGCTATACGGCTACGGAAGCCGCGAGGAATTGACCGACGCCGGGGCAACGATAATCGTTGAAGATGTTGAAAATTTGCTAAAGCTGCTGAAAGGATGAACATATATGCGTGATTGGAATCAATTTATTGAGGACGCCGTCACAGGCATACAAAAGCAAACAGAAGGAAAGCCCGTTTTGGCGGCGTTGTCCGGCGGCGTTGACTCATCGGTCGCGGCTGTTCTGACCCACCGTGCCGTAGGCAGCCGTTTGACTTGCATCTTTGTTGATCACGGCTTGATGCGTAAAAACGAGGGAGACGAAGTGGAAACCCTGTTTCACGGAAAATATGATATACGGCTGATCCGCGTTAACGCGCAGGAACGCTTTTTGAACCGTCTCGCGGGGATCGGCGATCCTGAACACAAGCGTAAAATCATCGGCGAAGAGTTTATCCGCGTTTTTGAAGAGGAAGCGAAGAAGCTCGACGGCATCGGTTACTTGATGCAAGGAACCATCTACACCGACGTCACCGAAAGCGGCAAGGATGGGCACAAGGCCGTCAAAGCCCACCACAATGTCGGCGGACTGCCCGATACACTGGCTTTTGAGGGTTTGATCGAGCCGCTGCGCACCCTATATAAAAACGAAGTGCGCGAACTGGGCAACGCCTTGGGGCTGCCCAAAGAGATGGTATACCGCCAAATATTCCCCGGCCCCGGTTTGGGCGTAAGGGTGCTCGGAGAAGTGACCGCCGAACGGCTGGACGTTTTGCGCGAGGCCGACGCGATTTTCCGCGAGGAAATGGAAAAGGCAGCCGTCGCGTCCGAAGAGTATTTCGCCATCCACACCGGATTGCAAAGCGTCGGTATCCAAAACGGTGCGCGGGTTTTCGGGCATACCATCGCCTTGCGGGCTGTCAAAACCAGCGATGTTACCACCGCGGATTGGGTTCGTGTGCCGTACGACGTATTGGAGCGGGCTTCGGCAAGGATCACAACGGAATGCGCCGGGGTCAACCGGGTGGTGTATGACATAACGGCGAAACCTCCGGGGACAATCGAGTGGGAATGACGAAGGAGCCATACATATGGTCACAAAACAAGACCTTATCAGCAATCTATCCGCCCTTAACATAGACCCCAACGGCACGCTGATGGTTCATTTGTCTTATAAAGCCATCGGGGAGGTTGAAGGGCGCGGGGACGCCGTGCTGGACGCATTGATTGAATATATGCAGCCGGGGTTACTGGTGCTGCCCAGCCATACATGGATGATCAATGCAGCTAACCCGGTTATGGACGTCTTATACACTCAAACGTGTGTCGGCCTGTTAACAGAACTCTTCCGCTGCCGGCCGGGTGTACACCGTTCTCTGCATCCCACCCATTCGCTTGCGGCGATCGGCGCGGACGCCGAAACCTTCCTCTCCGGCGAGGAACACATTCAAACCCCTTGCGGCAAAGGCGGCACGTATTATAGGCTATGGGAGCGCGACGCGCAGATATTGCTGATCGGTGTGAACTTTACCCGGAACACTTATATTCACGGCATTGAGGAATGGGACGGTGCCGTCGGTTCAATCAAAGATACAGTAACAGACCTCTATGTGATCGATCATCAAGGCAACAGGCTCTACACCCCTCAATACCGCCATGATTCCCGTCTTGGATCGGAGCCCTTTTCCAAACTCGAGCCGGATGCTTTGGCGCAGGGCATTATGACGCTCGGACGATTCGGCGACGCAACCACCCGCTTAATGCGTGCCAAACCGCTGCGGGAAATGACGGCCAAGCTGCTCAAAGAGGATCCAACGTATTTACTGCGGTATTGACAATCGTGCCGCCGGCGTGCTATACTGCAAAAGCGTCAGGCTGCCTGCGCGGCTCGCGGGCGGGCGTAGAAACTCCTCCGATTACGCTCTCAGGCTCGCTAGACCTGCGGAGTGTTCTCCACCCTGCGGGCTGATGCAGCCCTTGTGCTTCCGTAGCTCAGTTGGTAGAGCAGCGCATTCGTAATGCGCAGGTCGTCGGTTCGAGTCCGACCGGGAGCTCCAAATGAGGACATTGGAAATCCATTATCGGGGAGGTTTCTGTGATCGAAGCGTTGGAAGGCGGAAGAATCGGACAAATCAAAAAATCAGAAAACAACGTCTTCCGTCCCGCACATATTTGGACAAGCGATGTACATTGCTTTCTTCGTACTATCATTGACCTGGGAGCCGATTTTGTACCTGAACCGCGCGGCATAGCAAATGGGGAAGAGATCGTTTCCTTTATGCCGGGTGATGTTTATAATGTCCCGTTTCCGCAAAATCTCCTGTGCGATTCCATGCTCATTTCTTCCGCCAATCTTTTGCGGAAATTTCATACATATAGCGAGCAATATATTGTAAGATTAACGCATCGGGAGCAATGGATGCTGCCTGTTGTTGAGCCGGTCGAAGTCATGTGCCATGGGGATTTCGCGCCTTATAACGTGACGATTGTAAACGATGAAGCCCGTGGGATCATTGATTTCGATACCTTGCATCCGGGGTCTAGGATGTGGGATATTGTTTACGCCGTTTATCGGTGGGTACCATTTACAATATCCGCAGATTCGGGTTTTAGTGGAAGCACGGAAGAGCAAATACGAAAAACCAAGCTCTTCCTTGACACATATGGCGTAACATCTGCCGACAGGAGCGACTTCGTAAAGCTAATCGTCAAACGCCTGGAATGCCTGACAGACTATATGCGAGCTGAAGCCCAAAAAGGAAATGGTGTTTTTCAGCAGCATATAGACGAGGGGCATCTTCAAGGTTATTTAGAAGACATTGAATATCTCGAGCATAACAGCGCGGCGATACTAAGCGGTATCATGTGATTTTTGAAAGCCCGCGGCGAAGAGCCGCGGGCTTCATTTTGATTCAATGATTCAAAGCGGTTCCCCGTAAAACCCGACGATGATGGTTTCCGGCCCGCAGTTGAGGACAACCGTAACGCCGATATTGTGCCGCCTGACCGAACGTACTTTTACTTCTTCAAGCAGCATGATCTCCATGATCGTCAATTCCTCTTCCGGCACGATGCCGTGAGTGATATATACATCCTGTTCTTCCGGGTTTACAATGCGCTCTTTGATGTGCTTTATGAGTGCCGGTACCAAGTTCTTCTCTCCCCTCACCTTTTCAACCGGCGCGATCACCCCGTCGCGCGCCAGCAGGATGGGGCGGATTCCCAAAACCCCTCCGGCAAACGCCGCCATCCCGCTGATGCGGCCGCTTTTTTGCATACAGCGAAGGGAGTATGTCCCCAAAATACCTTGATTGCGCTGTGTCCGTTCGCGTAAATCATCGGCGACTTTTTGAAAACTCCATCCTTGCCTGATCTGCTTTAACGATTCCAGGATCAAACGGCCGTAAATCATTGAATACTGCCGCGAATCGATCCATTCAACGGTCAGCGCGCCGGGATGCTCCGCTTCAACCGCTTCTCTTGCCAATGTGATAGACTGATGCACCGAACTGGCCGTGGAGCTGATTGTGTAAATGATCGCATGGGTATAACCGTTTTCGATCGCTTCTTTCAAAGCCTCGATCCATTGGTCAGGCGTCCCCATGGCCGACCCCGGTATGTTTTTACAGGTTTGCAGATATGCGTAAAATTCGTCCCGGTCAACATCAGTTTCTTTGATCACACGCCCGTCGTCATATATAACGCTGGACGATACGATCTTATACGGTTCGCCAACCGTATCCTCCGGCAGCAAGTCGGACGGTGAATCGCTGAAAAACATGATTTTTTCCATTGGCATCATTCCCCTTTATTCGCTTCATTACGAGATTATATGAATCAGTATATCATAAGTCTTTGGCTTTTTCAACAATCATAAGCAACACCAAAAAGGGCATACTACACCCGAAAATCAGTGAAAAAGGTGATGATGCCTGATGAATGCAATCAAAAACGCCTCCAACAGACTGATCGGTGAAACAAGCCCCTATCTTCAACAGCACGCCTATAACCCTGTGGATTGGTATCCGTGGGGGGATGAAGCGTTTGAAACGGCAAAGCGGGAGGATAAGCCCGTTTTTCTCAGCATCGGGTATTCCACCTGCCACTGGTGCCATGTCATGGAGCGTGAATCGTTCATGGACGCGGACGTTGCCGGTGCTCTCAACCGGGATTTTATATCAGTCAAAGTAGACCGCGAAGAACGACCGGACGTTGACCATATCTATATGCTGGCCTGTATGTCCACAACGGGGAGCGGCGGGTGGCCGCTCACCGTTTTCCTCACGCCTGACAGAAAACCGTTTTACGCCGGGACGTATTTCCCGAAACACGACCGGGGCGGCAGAGCCGGGCTGCTCACCCTCCTTGCGGCCGTTTCGGAAAACTGGCGGCGCGGGCGAAAAAAGCTGGAGGCGTCGGCCGAACGCATTCTCTCCCACATACAAGAGGACGGCGGCGGAGACCTGCCGTCCCGAATGTCTGGTTTTGGCTCTATCGCAAGCCAAACGGCTTCTTCACTGATGGCGGGTTATGATTCCCGTTGGGGCGGTTTTGGTTCCGCTCCCAAATTCCCTTCGCCGCACAACCTGATGTTTTTAATGCGCAAAGGGCATGACGAGCCGATGGACAGCCCCATTTGGAGTGCCGTCCGCCACACGCTGTCCGCTATGGCGGCGGGCGGTTTGCGTGATCATGTGGGCGGCGGCTTTTGCCGGTATTCGACCGATCGTATGTGGCTTGTGCCTCACTTTGAAAAAATGCTGTATGACAATGCTTTGCTCGTGATGGCCTATACCGAGTGCTATGAAAAAACCGGAGAATTTGCCCCGGTCATACGGGAAATCATCACCTATGTGACGCGAGAAATGTCCCGGCCGGCCGGAGGATATTTCACCGCTCAGGATGCCGACAGCGAAGGGGTCGAAGGTCTGTTCTACTGCTGGACGCCGGAACAGGTGAAAGCTGTTTTGGGCGATACCGACGGGACACGATTCTGCTTCCTGTATGACATCACCTCCAAGGGCAATTTTGATCAAATGAATATCCCCAATCTCATCCGTATGCCTCTTGGCGGCGATGATATGTCTTTTTCTTCCATCGTCCTTCCCAAACTCTATGAAGTGCGGTCTCTCCGCATCCCCCCTCTGCGGGACGAAAAGATTTTGCTCACAAGCAACGCCCTGACGGCCGTGGCTTTGGCCAAAGCCGGGCGCGCGCTGGAGGAGCCGGTTTATACCCGTGAAGCCGAGAAGTGTGTCAAATTCCTGCTGGAAAATCTGCGCGACGGGCGCGGACTATTGGCGGTTCATCAAAGCTCCATCCACGCGACACTGGACGGATACGCGTATATGGTTTGGGCATTGCTGGAAACCTATCAAAGCACGCTCAATTCACGCTGGCTGGACGAAGCCCGGTCTTTGGGCGGCCTGATGGTTGAAACATTCTCGGGCGAGGACGGCCTGCTCTACTACACCGCGTCCGACTGCGCCGACCTGCCCATGCGCGGCGTCAACGCGCACGACGGCGCGACGCCTTCAGGTCAATCGGTCGCGGCGCACTGTATGCTCCGCCTTGCCCGGCTGACCGGGGACGCCTTTTGGGATGAATATTTCGATGGTCTTGTCCAAAGCCTATCGAACCAATTAAGCGGCAACCCTCAGTCTCACAACTGGATGATGGCCGCCTTGCTGCATAACGCCAACGGCGGCATGGACGTCACCCTGACGCCCGGTGACGGCCTGGAAACGCTTCGTGCCGCCCTGCGCGGCTTCCACCCGTTTATGACGGTACGGCTGGATGAATCCACCACTCTGCCGAAAAGCACGGCCTATGTTTGCCGGGAAAACACCTGCCTAGCTCCGGTCAACGACGCGGCCATGCTGAAAAATATCATTTTCGGTTCGGTCTCCGCGGGGGTTTAACGCGCATTATGGTTATTTTCGGAAATTAGAGTTTCTTATTAAAACACCACGAACGGTTATCATAACCCTTATTCTTATAAAAAGCGTGTGCGTTTGTGCGTTGTACTCCCGAATTAAGAATAATGCTTGTAATTCCTTTTTCTTTTGCATACTTTTCAATGTGTTTAATTAACTTTGTCCCGATTCCTTTATTTTGCATATCTGATTTTACAGCAAGCCCTACGATGTGCATAAAACCTAATTCACGACCAATTTCATAAGACCATACCGAGGAAATAAATCCCACAACCTCATCATCAAGCAGAGCCACAAATGTTTTATAACGGTTATCGTCTTTTACCCGTAAATAATGAGTCGTTATATCTTCATAATTATGTTTGCAGTCAAGTTCATTATTCCCTAATGATAAGACATCAAGATAATCTTTTTCTTCGATTTCACGTATAGTAATATCCATCTTAACCTCACCTCCCCCGCCGTTTGGCTGGGGGTTTTCCTTTCATCCTCACGCCGCCCAAAAGTACCGGGATCAAATCCTCCCGTCCCGCTTGACGCAGCCCTTCCAACACCAGCTTGCGGTTTTGCGGCAAGAACCATTGCAGCAACGCCCGCTGCATGGCTTTTTCATGCGGCGTCTTGGCGGCGTACACCGGCTTCATCGTACGAGGGTCGAGGCCGGTGTGATACATACAGGTTGAAATCGTCCCCGGCGTCGGGTAAAAGTCCTGCACCTGTTCCGGCCTGCGCCCCATGCGTTTGAGGGTCAGAGCCAGTTCCACGGCGTCTTCCAGCCGCGAACCGGGATGGGACGAGATGAGATAAGGGACTAAAAATTGCTTCTTCCCCGCCTTGCTGTTCAGGGCTTCATATTTCTTGCAGAAAGCGCGGTAGGCGGCGAAACGCGGTTTGTTCATCAGGTCAAGCACATGGTCGCGGCAATGCTCCGGCGCGACTTTCAGCTGCCCGCTGATGTGATGTTTGACCAGTTCCTCCATACAATGCCCCGATTTGTCCAGCATGAGGTAATCATACCGTATCCCCGAACGCACAAAAACCTTTTTGACACCCGGTAAAGCCCGCAGTTTTTGTAAGAGGATGAGATAATCGGCATGGGAAGCGTCCAGATTGGGGCAGGGTTTGGGCGTCAGGCAGTGCCGGTCGGGGCAAGAGCCTGATTTCATCTGTTTTTTACAGGCGGGATGACGGAAATTGGCCGTCGGGCCGCCTACGTCGTGGATATACCCTTTGAACCCCGGCATTTGGGTCAGTTTTTCCGCTTCCCGCAGTAAGGACGCGTGACTGCGGGAAGAGATGATGCGCCCCTGATGGAAGGCCAGCGAACAAAAGTTACATCCCCCGAAGCAGCCCCGGTTGTGGATGAGGGAGAATTGAATCTCCTCTGTTTCTTTTGACACGGGCAGGCGGGTGAACGGCAATTCAGCCACAGCGTCCAGCTCGGCCGCTGAAAGCGGCATGGCGGGCGGTGTGCATACCAAAAAACGGTTACTATGCGATTGGCAGAGCGTCCGGCCGCGGATGGGGTCATGTTCCCGGTACTCCAGCATGGTCGCTTTGGCGTAGGTTCGTTTGTCTTTTGAAACCTGCTCGAACGACGGTAAAACAACCGCATTGGAAGGGGTTTTGTCGGTTAGGAAGCATATGCCGCGCGTGTAAAGCTCTTCCCCTTTATCCATCTGACGAGCCAGCTCCCGTATGGTGCGCTCCCCCATACCGTAAACCAAAATGTCGGCTCCCGAATCGACGAGGATTGACCGCCGCACCCTATCATCCCAATAATCATAGTGGGCAAACCGGCGAAGCGACGCTTCCAGCCCGCCGAGAATGACAGGCAGCCCCGGAAAGGCCGCTTTCAACAACCCGGTGTAAACGATACAAGCTCTGTCCGGTTTTCTCCCCACTCCCGTCCCGCGGCCGCAGCCGCCATTGGGTGCAGCGTTACGCTGCCTTCGGGCGGCGGTGTAATTTGCCACCATTGAATCGAGGTTGCCCGACGTGACCAACCCCGCCAACCGGGGACGCGGCAGCCCGCTGAGGGAAGAAGCATCCTTCCAGTCCGGCTGTGCAATATAAGCTGTTGTAAACCCTTCGGCTTCCAGTACGCGGGCAATGACCGCCGCGCCGAACGCGGGATGGTCGACCCAGGCGTCGCCTGTGATCAATAGAAAATCAGCCGTTTTGCCCGGAGCCGCTTGAAAAACCATGATCCTACTTCCCCTGTTCTTGACGTTTATTGACAATTATGGTATACTCTTTAACGGTGATTGTTATCAAAATTTTATTGTTCGGACAGTTCGGGGGAGAGCGGGAGCAGGTATCCCGTTTCTTTGGGCGTGCCGAACTGATTGATTATGAAGCCCCTCTTGGTTTGTTTGTGACCTCCCGTTTCCGAACGCTGGCCGACGACGCCGACGTTGCCATTCACGGAGGCGAACCCAAACACAAACCCTTTATCACAGCCGTGAAGAAAGCCGGGTGCAAAGCGGTTCTTTGGGGTTGCGAAGAATTATGGATCAAGCGGTGTTACGCTGTTTTGCCGATGTTTGATTTGATTTTCGCCCGTGATAAAGAGGCGTATGCGGCGTTGCGCGAAGCGGGCTACGCCGACGTCGTGCTGCCGAAATCCGCCGGGGTTGAAGAGCCGCCTGTAGAAGGCAAACCTGAGAGCGGGCATACAGCTACCTCACTGCCGCAAACTGAATCGGACATGATCGGCGGCGATCCGCCGCCAATGATTGATTTAAGCGACTTACCCAAATTGACGCCGCTGCCTGAATATGACCTTCCTTTAAGCGAACCTTCCGATGTGATCGAGTTTTCGCCTCGTATCCACGCCTACGGCGTTGTGAACAAGAATGAAAACGTCCGGGCGGCCAGCGCGGCCGGAGGGGTGTTTTCGCTGCTGTGCGAGGAGTATATCGGCCGCGGCGGCGTTGTGTTCGGCGCGCGGTTCAATGCCATTTTTGAAACCATCCACGTCAAAGCCGACCGGATGCCCGATTGCATCCCCATGCGCGGAGTGAAATACGCCTTCAGTGATACCGAAGGGATTTACGATCAAGCCGTTTCCAGCCTGAAGCAGGGCAAACATGTTTTGTTCACGGGAACGGCCTGTCAGATCAGCAGCTTGTATAAACACTTGGGCGGGAGGGAGCATGACCATCCCCTCCTTCTGACGGTTGACATGGTTTGCGGCGGAGCCGCCGACCCGGCTGTCTTTGCCGCCTACTTAAAATATGTGGAAGAGAAGAACGGCGCGCCCGCGACGGCGGTCGATCTCTCAAGCAAGCCGATGGGACTGAGCCACGCCAAGGTGCGGATCGGCTCGGAGAACGGTACCTATGAAGTCGCCGTCGAACGCGACCCCTTCCTGCGGGCTTACCGCGCCGGGCTTTGTCTGCGCCCCGAATGCTATAACTGCCCCCACCATGAGGAAAAACGCGGCAGCGACCTGACGCTGGGTTCCTTCCCCGGCGGGCGCAAGCATATCCCCGAACTGTTCGACGATAAAGGCGCGTCACTGGTGCTGGCGCATACGGAAAAAGGGTTTCAGGTCATGGACAGCCTGGCCTCACGCGCCATTGTGAGGGAGGTTCCTCCTGATGTGCTGCCTGATTACAACACCGCCCTTGTGACCATCCCGAACCGGCACAAGAACCGCGAACGTTTCTATGCCGATTTGCCGAAAATGCGGTTTGACAAGGCCGTTTCCCGCAGTATCGGCTCGTCCGTTTGGGGTATATTGACCGCCAAAAGGAGCATAATTCCTGTATGGAAAAAGATAACGGGAAGCGGAAAAAAACAGTAAAAAGCGCGAGCGCGGGCGTTGGCGCGGGAATCATATGCGGATTGCTGGGGGCAGGCGGCGGTGCGGTGCTTGTCCCTTTATTGCGCGATTGGATCGGTTTGGACGCCAAACGCGCTATGGCGACGTCTGTTTTCTGCGTCGCGCCTCTCTGCGCCGTCAGTGCCGCTATGTACGCGGCCAGCGGAAAGCTCCCGTGGAATACGGCTTGGCCTTACGCTTTGGGAGGGCTGATCGGAGGGGTCATCGCCGGGTTCCTCTTTGCCAAAACGGCACCCGGCTGGCTCCGTCGCAGCTTTGGCGTCCTGTTACTGCTGGGTGTTGTGCGCCAGTTTTTCCAGTGGGAGACGGGGCTCGCCTTTGACGGCGTTCTCCCGTCCGCCGCCGCCGGAGCGGGAACCGGCGTATTGAGCGGCTTTGGGTTGGGCGGAGGCGTACTGCTCCTGATTTGGATGACGGCCTTCGGCGGATTGGAACAGCACGCGGCGCAAGGGAGTAATCTGCTCTATTTCCCCCCGTGCGCCATCGGGTCGATGGTTGGGCATATCAAAAACAAACAGATCGTTTGGCGGGAGGGTCTTTGGTGCATAGGAGCCGGGCTTCCGGCCGCCTTTTTGGGAGCCTTTTTGGCAACCAGGCTCGACGCCGCGCCGTTACGGATCGGTTTCGGCATCCTGACCGCTTTGATTGGCTTGCGCGAGGTTTTTTTCCGAAAGAAGGAACCCGTCCAAGATCAGTGAGGCGGCCACCGCGTCTATCTTTGATTTTCGCTTTTGCCCGAAATTCCCTGTCCCTTTCAGCAGCTCCCCCGCTTCAACCGTCGTGCGGCGTTCATCCCATAACACAACGTTAAGGCCGCGTTTCTCCAGCATGGCTTTGAATTTCGCCGTGTTTTCGGCGCGGGAGCCCGATGTTCCGTTCATGTTGAGCGGGTTGCCGAGGATCAGCGTGTCGGCTCCGCGGCCGATGTATTCGGCTTCGAGCCTGTTGGCCAGTTTCCCCGCGTTTGGTTCATCGATCACAAAGCAATCCCCGGTGATCAAGCGGGAACCGTCACTGACCGCGACGCCTGTGCGCCTGTCTCCGTAATCCACCGCCATTGCGCGCATGATGTATCACCCCGGCAATCAGTATACCATGTCCGGCGCGGCGGCGCAAATGAAATATACCGCTCTCCCTTCGTTGACATTTGGAAAAAAATATGATACCATATCGGTGAGGTGACCACTCCTTATGGTTAAAGTGAAAGCGTTCTTCCACAAGATAAAGTGCTTCTTCCTCGCTTTTTGGACTTCTTTGAAAAAGGGCGCGAACAAGATTTTCAGCCCCGAGATCAAGCCGGAAGTCAGGCGTGTTCGGCGGGCATTCATTGCGGTGCTGGGCGTTATATCCCGCGTCATGCTGATCATGCTGATGATCGTCCTTCTCACATCAGCCATTATCGGTGTGTTCGGCGCGATTTATGTTACCAAATACCTCAACGTCAATACCGATATAGATTTTGATCAATTTGACCTTGCCCAAACGTCGCACATATGGGCGGCAGACCCGGATAACCCCGGCGAATATATCCTGCTGGAAAGCCTCTCCGGTAAAGAAAACCGCGTTTGGATCTCTTACGATGAGATGCCCAAAAATATCATTGACGCCGCCGTCGCCATTGAAGACAAGCGTTTTTGGGATCACGAAGGAGTCGACTGGAGACGTACGGTGGGGGCATTTCTAAGCCTGTTGAGCGGCGATTCCAGTTTCGGCGGCTCGACCATTACACAGCAGATGCTCAAAAACAACACCGGCGACGACGACCCCACCGTTTCGAGAAAAATCCAAGAGATTTTTCGTGCTCTCGCGTTGGAGAAAAGCTACCCCGGCGTCGAAGGCAAGGAATCTATCCTTGAAATGTATCTCAACACCGTTTACTTCGGCAGGGGATGCTACGGTATCCTGACGGCGTCGGAGCTCTATTTCGGCAAACCGCTGGAGGAATTGTCACTGGCTGAATGCGCCGCCATTGTAGGGATCACCAACAACCCTTCGTATTACGATCCTTATTCCAACCCCAAAAACAACAAAAACCGGCAGGAAACCATACTGGGTGAAATGTTCAAGCAGAAAATGATCAAACAGCATGAGTATAATCTCGCCAAATATCAGCCGCTCGAATTCAAACAGCGGGAGAATACCATCAGCGGCGAAAGCATCCGGTCATGGTATGTAGACCAAATCATCCGTGATGTGACCGCCGATTTGATGAAGGAACATAACATGAATTCGGAACTTGCCAAACGATGGCTCTTTTCCGGCGGCCTCGATATTTATGCTTGCGTTGACTTAAACATTCAAAAGGCAATGGACGATATTTGGGCGGACGATTCCTGCTGGCCGAACACCCCCGACGCCGAACCGCCCGAAGCGGCCATGATGCTGGTAGATCAGGCAACCGGCGAAATCAAAGCCATGATCGGCGGACGGGAAAAAACAGGCAACCTTATATTCGACCGTTCCATCATGGCCGAACGGTCTCCCGGATCGGCCATCAAACCGATCACCGTTTACGCGCCAGCTTTTGATTTGGGGATGATGACGCCCTATTCCCCGGTGGACGATATACCGGTGAGGAAAGAAGGCAACCGCGGCTGGCCGCTCAACTCCCCCAACCGCTGGATCGGGCATATGACGGTTTTGCAGGCCGTTACCGAATCGAAAAATACCGTTGCCGTCTCCATTGTAGACCGGGTGGGAACATTCACCTGCTTTACTTACGGTTTTGACCGTTTCGGATTGACCACCATGACCACGAGCAAGACGGTCGGCAATAAGGTATTTAACGACGTTGATCTCTCCCCGCTCGGCATGGGTTCACTGACCGGAGGCGCGACGGTGCATGACATGACGGGGGCTTACGCCGCCATCGCCAACAAAGGGATGCGCAACAAACTGCGGACTTACACTCATGTCATCGATCAGAGCGGCGTCGTTATCCTTGAAAACAAACCCGACCCCAAAATTGCCATCAAGGAAAAAACCGCCTATTACTTGGAAACCTGTATGATCAACGTCATTTACGGAACGGGCGGCACCGGTTCCTACGCGAAAGTAAACAATATGCAAACCGCCGGCAAAACAGGCACCACCAGCGCGAACAAAGACCGCTGGTTTGCCGGTTACACCCCCTACTATACCGCCGTGACATGGTTCGGTTACGACATCGGGCGCGATATGTCTTACTATAACAACAACCGCCCCGGAAACCCTGCCCTCCATATGTGGATCCAAGTCATGAACAAAGCCCACGAAGGGTTGGAACCCAGGCAGTTTACCCAGCCCGAGGGAATCCAGCAGTTTCAATACTGCATTGACAGCGGCATGACGCCCGGGGAGTATTGCCGCCTTGACCCGAGAGGGAACCGCACGGCAGTCGGGTATTTGGACAAAGACGACATCCCGCGCACCACCTGCACGATGCACAAACCCGTGAGCGTATGTATCCTGACCAACAACCTTGCCACCCCGAATTGTCCTGCTGAGACATGCAAAACGGCGGCTTTGCTGGACTTGGAACGCTGGGTTCCCATTGCGGGGTTTGCCCTTTCCGACGAACAGTATACCATGAGGCGATTGCCGGGAACCGCGCCGGATGACGGCGGCGAAGCCGTCCCTGCGGCAGGTACGGACGAAGAGCGTTACAGGATCATCGCGGAAGGAACCGACGGCAGAAAGCCATACAATTCATTTTGTGAGTTTAACCATCCCATTTCTCAGCCTCCCGATGATGGGGGCGAAGACCCCGGCGGCGACCCGTCCGGCGGGGAAGATGACCCCTCCGGCGGCGGCGAAGACCCCGCCCTGCCGCCCGAGGAACCGGAAAACCCTGAGCCTTAATTGGGGTGACATAAGTTTCTGTAACCATTCGTTTCCTGTTTTGTAATGAATTTACCTTGTATTATTCATCGCGGTTATCGTATAATAAGCGGGTATGAAAGCGAAAGGAGGGGGGATATGCCGCAAGCAGCAACCAAGAGGAAAGCGTCTGACGGAGCCGGGAAGAAGCAAACACAGAAGGGTCACGCGCCGTCAAAAGCCCCTTCCAAACGGGAAGAAACAGCCTCGTCCCGGCGCAAGCATTTTCTCACGCCTTTCGGAATTTCGATGATATGCGTCGGCGTATTGCTGATCGCATTTGTTTCCTTTTCGGTTTACGCATTGACCTATAGCCGTGTCTTCCCCAATCTGAAGGCCTATGGGATCGACTTCGGCGGCATGACAAAGCAGGAAGCGGAAGCCGCCCTGACCGAAAAGCTGGCCGATGTATACCGCGGCAAAGAAATCATTCTGTCGCTTGACGAACAATCGGTGACCATAACGGCGGAGGAAGCGGGTGTTGCCCTCTCCCCTGCCACAACAGCCGAAACCATCTACAACAAAGGGCGCACCGGGGGAAGATTCTCCCGTATCGGATTTGCCTTCTCCTCCCTTTTCTCCCAACACACGGTAGAGGATGACATTGACGTTTACATAGACAGGGGAGCGATTGAACAAATCGTCTCCTCGCTTTCCGTCGGGCTGGGTCAGCCCCCTGTTGAATACACTTGGAATATCGGCGGGGAATCCATCGAAGTGTCGGGCGGGCAGGACGGTATTTCTTCCGATATGGAGGAAATGACCAACGCCGTTATCGCAGGCTTTAAGACACAGGACTTTTCGCCCCTTTCGTTCCAATCGGAATTTCTCTCCCCCGATCCGCTTCCGCTGGAAGAGCTTTATCGTCAAATCTATGTGGAACCGAAAGACGCCTATATCACCGCCGATGAAGACAATCAAACGTCGGTTGTTCCGCATGTGATCGGCGTATCTTTTGACATGCAAAACGCTCTCAGCCTGCTTGAACAGAAATCCGGCAGGTTTATCATCCCCTTGCTCCGCACCGCGCCCGACGTCACGGCCGCCGATTTGGAAGAAAACCTTTTCCGCGATTTGCTGGGCGAATACTCCACTTCCACCGCCGGTTCGTCCAGCAACCGTGTCAACAACATCAATTTAACGGCGCAATATATGACCGGGACAGTCGTCCTGCCCGGTGAGGAGTTTTCGTTTAACCAAGTTGTTGGCAACCGCACCGAAGAACGCGGCTTTAAGATGGCCGGTGCCTATCTCAACGGCAGGATCGTTGAAGCCATCGGCGGCGGCGTCTGCCAATCGTCCACAACACTCTACAACGCCGTTCTGCTCTCCAACCTGCATATCGTCTACCGCCAAAACCACTCCATGACGGTGGCTTATGTCCCGCTTGGGCTTGACGCCGCTGTGGACTGGGGCAGGATCGATTTCGTATTCAGCAATGACACGGCGTACCCCATCCGTGTCGATGCGTGGTACGCAAGTTCCCGCATCCATATCCAAATATGGGGCACCAAGACGGACGACCTGACCGTTTCCATAGACCGCGACGTCATTGCCCACAAACCAAAGGGTACAAAAACCGAAGTCAACCCCGATCTCGCGCCGGGCGCGACGCATACCGTGACCTCCGGCTCCGACGGCTGGACGGTGCAAACCTACCGCGTTTTGAAAGACCCGGACGGCAATGTTGTTTACCGCAACACGGAGGCAAGGTCGGCCTATATGAAGGTTGACGCCATTATCGAAGTAGGTCCCGGCGGCGGCAGCGAGCTGCCGGACGACGGCGGCACAGGTGAGGAAATCATCATCAACCCCTCGCCCGATCCCGATCCGTCATTGCCGCCCGATGAACCGGAAATTCCCGATCCCACCGATACAACAGAAACATCAGGACAGGAGGAGCAAGATTGATTCAAAAGAAATTTGGCGGTACTGGTAAAACGGTGAGCGCGATTGGATTCGGTGCCATGCGTTTTATCAAAGAGGAGTACGAAAAAGACCCGGACATTTGCGCCGAGTTGGTCAAAAAAGCCGTGGACATGGGGATCAACTACATAGACACAGCCCCCGGCTACTGCGACGACCAAAGCGAGATCATTGTCGGGCGCGCTTATGAGCAATGCAAGGATAAACCATACCTCTCCACCAAATGCGGCTTGTGGAACGCCAACAGAGCCAGCAGCGCGCGCAAGATGGTCGAGCAATCGTTGCAGCGTCTGCAAACCGAAAAGATCACTTTCTACAACCTTTGGAACATCAAGAGCATGGACGAATACCGGCAGATGACGCGCAAGGACGGCAATTTGAGCGGCATCCTCAAAGCCAAAGAGGAAGGCCTGATCGAACACATCTGCTGCACAGTCCATGCCGACGGCAAAACCATCAAGGAGATCATCGCGGACGGCAAGGTGGACGCTGTGACGCTGGGTTACAACGCTCTGAACTTCGCGTACCGCCGCGAAGGGGTCAAGGCCTGTTATGAACAAAACCTCGGCGTGGTTGTGATGAACCCCTTGGGGGGCGGCACCATCCCGCAATACGCCGAAAAGTTTGGATTTATCAAAACCTCCCCCGACGAAACGGTCGCCACCGCCGCGCTAAAATTCCTGATCGGTCACCCGGAGATTTCGGTCACCCTGCCCGGCATCTCGAATTTGGATGAATTGAACGAATGCGTTGCCGCCGCGGAAAATGTTGTTCCTGTTACCGAAGAACGGCTTGATGAGCTGACCAAGTCGCTCAACGAGGAATTGAACACCCTTTGCACCGGCTGTCAATACTGCGATCAATGCCCTTCAAACCTTCCCCTCCCCCGTTTGATGGAGGCATATAACAGCTATATCCTCTCGGGCGAAAAAAAATCCATCGCAAACCGCCTCAGCTGGCATTGGGGGCTTAAGCCGGAAACCGCCGCCGCCTGCACACAATGCGGCGTCTGCGAACCGCTCTGCACACAAAAACTGCCGATCATCGAAAGGCTTCAAGAGATATGCTCATAATACCCGATCATGTGAAAACAGTTATGGCCGCGCTTGACGAGCGCGGTCATAACGCATATGCCGTCGGCGGTTGTATACGCGACAGCCTCCTGGGGATCATCCCCGGCGACTGGGACATAGCCTCCCCCGCCCTGCCGGAGGAGGTTTTGGAGATGTTCCCCGGGAGTGAAGCCACCGGGCTGAAATACGGCACGGTCACCGTTCAAGGCATTCAAGTGACGACCTTCCGCCGGGAAGGCAATTACTCCGACCACCGCCGCCCGGATAGCGTGGAGTTTGTCCAAGATTTAGCCACAGACCTTACCCGCCGCGATTTTACCGTCAATGCTATGGCGGCGGATAGTTGCGGAGCGATCGTTGACCTTTTCGGCGGCCGGGACGACTTGCAGGCCAAACGTATCCGCACCGTCGGCGACCCGGACAGACGTTTTTTTGAAGACGCGCTGCGCATTTTACGCGCCCTGCGTTTCGCGTCGGTGCTGGATTTCACCATTGAGGACGAAACCCGCGCCGCGCTGATCAAACACGCCGATACACTGCGGTACTTAACAAAAACAGTCATCAACCGGGAGGTTGAAAAGCTCCGCGCCGGAAAGGGCGCGGAGCGGATCGTGCGGGAGTACGGAAACTCAATCCCCGCCCTCAATGCGATGCAATAGAGCTTCGACCGCCGTTTTCAACGCGATATGTTCGTGGTATGACGGAAACAGAGCCTCGGCGGCTTCCCGCGAAGCCTGCAAGATGTCCATATCATTACTTAAATCGGCAATTTTGAACTCCGGCAGGCCGTGCTGACGGCTTCCGAAGAAGTCTCCCGGCCCGCGCAGGCGCAGGTCGGCTTCCGCGACGGCAAAGCCGTCGTTTTCTTTGCGCAAAACCTCCAAACGCTCCTTTGCCGAATCGTTTTGCATAAACAATACACAGTGCGATTCCCGCTGGCCGCGCCCTACCCGCCCGCGGAGCTGGTGAAGCTGGCTCAACCCAAAGCGTTCGGCGTTTTCGATCACCATCAGCGACGCGTTCGGCACATCGACGCCCACCTCGATGACGGTTGTGGCAACCAAAATGTCGATTTCCCCAGCCGTGAACGCCCGCATGACGGCTTCGCGTTCTTTTGCCTTGACCTTTCCGTGCAGCAAGCCGACCCGCAGATCGGGGTAAACATCGGCTTTGATTTGCTCGGCGTACGCGTCGGCCGACTGTAACCCCAACTCCTCGTTTTCCTCTATCACCGGGCAGACGATGTAAACCTGCCCGCCGTCCGCCACTGTTTTACGGACAAACGCCTCGATGCGGGGGCGGTAATCTTCGTCTACAACATAGGTTTTCACAGGCGTCCGACCCGGCGGCAGCCCGCGCATGACAGTCACGTCCAAATCCCCGTACAGGATACGCGCCAGCGTGCGCGGTATCGGCGTGGCCGACATGACCAGCCTGTGCGGTTCTTGACCTTTTGCAAAGAGCTTTGTGCGCTGTTCTACACCGAAACGGTGCTGCTCGTCGGTGATGACCAGCCCCAATTTCGCAAATGTCACTGTTTCACTGATCAGCGCGTGTGTACCTATCGCTAAATCAACAGACCCGTTCGCCAACCCGTCTAGGGATTTTTTCGTCCGTCCAGTCAATAAACCGACGCACAGACCCAGCGGGGTGAACAGGGTAGTCAGTGACCGGGCGTGCTGCTCGGCCAAAATCTCGGTCGGCGCCATCAGAGCGGTTTGGAACCCATTACGGAAAGCGATATAGGCGGCGGCGGCGGCGACGACTGTCTTTCCGCAGCCCACGTCACCTTGAATCAGCCGAGCGGCCGCGGGCCGCCGCGCACCCGGCTCCGCCATACAATCATTTACAATATCCTTTATCGCGCTAAGCTGTGCTTCCGTTGGCTCAAATGGAAGCGCGGCGTAGAATTCTTCCAGTCCAACCTTTTCAAAGCGCGGCCCCGGGGTTTTGACCAGCTTTCCGCGCCGCACAGCCAGCCCAAGCTGCAAAAGCAGCAGCTCTTCAAAGACAAGCCGTTTCCGCGCGACGGACAAGAGTTCTTCGGTTTGCGGGAAATGGATGTTTTCCAGCGCGAAACGCGCCGTGCAGAGTGTATATCTCTGCCTGACCTCTTCCGGCAGTGTTTCGTCGGGTTCGAGCTTTTCCAAGACCTGCCGGGAGGCGTTGCGCAGCATTCCCTGTGACAACCCCGCCGTGGCGCGGTAGACAGGGACAATGCGTCCCGTTGTCCCCCCCGCTTCCTTCTCGAAAATCGGGTTGATCATTCCACGGTTTCCGTCGTGTTTGCCAAAAAATACATAGGTTTCACCTTGCTTTAACGCTTGCTTGACATACGGCGCGTTGAAAAAGGTGAGTTGCAGCTCTCCTGTTTCGTCAAAGACTTTAGTCTTGTAAAGGTCAAGCCCTTTCCGTATATGCGCGCCCGTTACCGGAGAGGCGACGGTTGCCTTAAAGCAAGCCGCTTCCCCTGCCAGCAGCTCGCGGATGGGGACGATCTTTGTTCGATCCTCATAAGCGCGGGGATAAAAAACCGTTACGTCCTCAACGCGAAAGAGCCCTAGCTTGTGAAACAAGCGGGCTCTTTTTTCCCCTATGCCTTTGAGATATTGGATATCCAAGTTAACCTTCCTGCGGTTCCGGTACCAAGCCTGTGTCAAAGAACCGTTCAAACGTCTCGGCGTCCATCGTTTCGTTTTCCAGCAGATACTCGGCCACGCTCCGCAGATGCTCCATACTGCCGTTCAGGATACTCTCACAGCGGATATAGGCTTTGTCAACGATCGACTTGATCTCACGGTCGATCATGGCTCCCGTCTCCTCCGAAAAGTTGCGCGCCGTATGCAAATCGCGGCCGAGGAAGACTTCTTCGTTTTCGCCGCCGTAGTTGATGGGGCCGATGTTGTCGCTCATGCCGTATTTGGTCACCATACTGCGCGCCATGCGGGTCACTTTCTTTATATCGTCTGATGCGCCCGTTGAAATGTCATCCAAAACCAGTTTTTCCGCCACACGGCCGCCAAGCATGGACACGATGTTTTCCTGCATTTCATTGCGGGACATGAAGCTCTTGTCTTCCTGCGGCAGGAAAACGGTCATGCCGCCCGCCATACCGCGCGGGATGATGGAGATATGGTGCACCGGGTCGACATTTTGGAGGTTGCGCCGCACAACGGCGTGTCCAGCTTCGTGATACGCCGAGAGTTTGCGCTCCTTGTCGGAAACCACCTTGCTCTTTTTGGCGGGGCCGGCAATGATTTTCAGCATCGACTCGCTGATCTCGTCCATACCGATCTCTTTTTTGCCGCGCCGCGCCGCCAGCAGAGCCGATTCGTTCAAGAGGTTTTCCAAGTCGGCGCCGGTCAGCCCGGCTGTCTGCTTGGCGATGATGGAATAATCGACCGTATCGTCGCAGGGTTTGTTTTTCCCGTGCAATCTCATAATGGCTTCGCGCCCTTTGATGTCAGGATAGCCTAAATAGACCTGACGGTCGAAACGTCCGGGGCGGAGCAGAGCCGGGTCAAGGATGTCGGGGCGGTTGGTGGCCGCCATCACGATGACGCCTGTGTTTTCGGCAAAACCGTCCATCTCGACGAGGAGCTGGTTGAGCGTCTGTTCGCGTTCATCGTGACCGCCGCCCATACCGGCACCGCGGTGACGCCCGACGGCGTCGATCTCGTCGATGAAGATGATGCAGGGCGAGCTTTTCTTGGCTTCCTCAAAGAGGTTGCGAACCCGTGACGCGCCGACGCCGACGTAGAGTTCCACAAAGTCGGAGCCGGAGATGGAGAGGAACTGAACCCCCGCTTCCCCCGCCACCGCTTTGGCGAGAAGGGTCTTGCCTGTTCCGGGAGGGCCTACCAAAATGACGCCGCGCGGGATGCGCGCGCCGATCTCGTCAAACTTGCGGGGATTTTTGAGGAAATCAACAATTTCCTGAAGCTCCTCCTTTTCCTCCTGCGCCCCCTCGACGTCGGCAAAGGTAAATTTGCGTTTGCTGTCGGCATGGACGCGGGGATGAGCCCGCTTGAAATTCATGGCGCGGGAATCCCCGCCGCTGGTGCGGTTGAGCATAAAATACCACAAGCCGATGATGACGATGATCAGAATAAAGTAGGGCGCGGCCATCAGCCATCCGGGCATGACAAAACCGAGATCTAAGTTATAATCCCGTATGGTACCTTTATCATATTGTTCCGCGATCATTTGCCCGAAATCGGCATAAAACCAGTTGACGTTATACAGCCTGTGCTGACGTGTTTCTTTCGGGACTTTCAGCCAAAGCGTCAAGGTATTGCCTTCTAAAACGAGTTCTTCCACGTTGCCGTTTGTGATCTCGCTTCTGATGGCGGCATAACTCGGCTCCTTTGGTTTGCGAAGCTGACCGAGCAAGTAGACCGTGCCGATCAAAATGATCAATACCACGGCATAGAACAATATGTCCTTCATGCTGCTTTTTTTCAAAATGCCAATCCTCTCCTATCTAGCCATACATACGGGGTGACAGCACTCCGATATAGGGAAAATTTCTGTATTTCTCCGCGTAATCCAGCCCGTAGCCGACGACAAAGGCGTCCGGGATGGTAAACCCGGTGTAGCGGCAACGCACGTCCACGCCGGGCGCGCGGCGTTCCGGTTTGTCAAGGAGGGTGCATATCTCAACCGACGCCGGATGCCGCCCTTCCATCAAATCCTTAATATAACTTAAAGTCATCCCGCTGTCAAGGATATCTTCGACGATCAGGAGATTTTTTCCCTCAACAGACTGATCCAAATCCTTCAGTATTTTCACAACGCCCGATGTTTTGTTTCCTAACCCATAGGAACTGACCGCCAAAAAGTCGAGCTTGACCGGAAAGGAAACGGCTCGCATCAAGTCGGACATAAAAACGACAGACCCTTTGAGAACACTGATCAACAGCAGTTCCTTTCCCTCATAATCACGGGAGATTTCCGCCCCCATTTCGCGTACGCGCTCCTGAATCTGTGTTTCGGAAAGCAGAATGGATTCTACATCCGGGTGCATGGCAAACGCCCCTTTCATCCTTTTGTAAACAATATGTTAATTTTTCCGCTGCGCTTTTCCACTGTGAGATTTCCCGCCAAATGCCGCCGCCGCCCGTTGCCGCCTTTGGCAATGTCCAGCATGGCGTCTATATGGACGCGCTCGGGCGGATAGAGGCTTTCTTTCATATACAGCAACCGGCATACCCGCGCCGCGATGGGGCGGGGAAGTTCTGTAAGACGTTTGGCGGAAAACCCTTCTCCCTCCGTCGCTGACGGGAGGAGCTCTTGCCGCGCCAGTTCCGTTAAATACTCCTCGTCTTCCGAAAGCGACGCCGTCAGCCTTATCACAGCGTCGGTCAGAGATGGATTGACTTCTTTCAACGAGGGAATGACAGTATGGCGGATATAGTTACGCCTGTATACGGTGTCGGCGTTGCTCTCATCTTCGCGCCACGGAATATTGCGCTCGGTGAGGTACCGTATCACTTCCGCGCGCGAAAAATGCAGCAGCGGGCGGATGATAGCTCCCCGTTCATGCGGGATGCCGCAAAGGCCGTGAAGCCCCGAGCCGCGGGTCAGGTTGAGCAGAACTGTTTCGGCGTTGTCGTCGGCGGTATGGGCGGTTGCGATCCGGCCGAGGCCGCGCTCGGCGCGCACACGTTCTAAAAAAGCATACCGCATCTCCCGCGCCCTTTCTTCAACTCCCGTCCCTTTCGATACCTCTCCCCGTTCGCTGACAAACGGCACGCCCCACTCCGCGCATAGGCTCCGCACAAAGTCTTCATCCCCGTCCGCCGAATCGCGCAGACCGTGATTATAATGCGCTGCCGTTACCATACATTGAACCACCCCGTCCGCTTCGCGGCCACCCCTCCCCGGAGGGGAATTTAGTAACATATGCAACATCGCCACGGAATCGGCTCCGCCGGAGACTGCGGCTAAAATAGACCCATCAATCATTGTATATATTTTCCCGCTGGGTAAAGGTCGTAATGTCGCCAGACCAGTAGAGTTCAACCGTTCCCGTGCGCCCGTGGCGGTTTTTGGCGATGATCAGTTCGGCTTCGTTGGGGTCGCCCGCGTTTTCATCGTAATAGCTTTCACGGTGGAGGAACATGACCGCGTCGGCGTCCTGCTCGATGGCGCCGGATTCGCGCAAATCGCTGAGCATCGGGCGTTTGTCGCTGCGCTGCACCGTGGCGCGGGATAATTGTGAGGCGCACAGGATCGGCACGCCCAGCTCCTTTGCCATGATTTTGAGCGACCGCGAAATATCGCCGACCTCGGAGGTTCGGTTGTCAAAACGCCGGTCTTTTGAGCCTTGCATCAATTGAAGGTAGTCGATCACGACCAGCCCCAAATTTTGAACACGGCGGCACTGGGATTTCATCTCGCCCACCGAAATGGCGGGGTTGTCGTTGAAAAAGTATTGGAGCTGTGATAGTTCCAGAGACGCCTTGCCCACTTCTTCCCAGTCTTTGTTATTTAGGTTTCCAGTCAGCAGGCTCTGCGCCTTGACCTTAGACTGCGCCGAGAGCAAACGGGTGACCAGCTGCTCCCGCGACATCTCCAGCGAAAAGAAGACAACGGCCTTTTGGGCGGCGCGCGCCGCGTGGAGACCGATATTGAGCAGGAAACTCGTCTTCCCCATCGCGGGACGGGAGGCCACCAATATAAGGTTGGAGTTGAGCAGCCCACCCAAATGATCGTCCAGCCCGGCAATGCCGGACGAGATGCCGGGCAGTTTGCCGCCCGCGTCGGATAGTTCGCGGATATTTGCGTAAACGTCCATCAAGACAGAGGGTATGTTGTGAAGGTGTTTCACTTCACGCCCCTGCCGGATGTTGAAAACGCTCTGTTCGGCATTGTCCAAAACATCGTCGGCCGCCGCCCCCGGCTCCCTGGATTGCAGCGAAATCTCCGCGGCGGCGTTGTCCAGTTTGCGCAAAAGAGACTGCTGGCGCACCAAAACGGCGTAATGCTTCACATGCGCCGCCGTGGGCGTGTTGTCGAGCAGGCGGTTGAGATAGTCATTGGTGGAGTTTTCCTCAAACGTCCCCATTTCCCGCATCTTGCCCATCAGCATAACCGGGTCGAACGCCTCGTTGCGGGAAAACATGATGTAAATAGCGTCAAAAAGGGATTGATGGGCGGGCAGGTAAAAATCATCCCGGTCGAGCAGCTCGATCACGTCGGGAAGGCAGCGCGGGTCGAGCAGCATCGAACCGATCACCGCTTGTTCGGCTTCTATATTATGCGGTAACCGCCGCAGTTCATCCATTGGCTATGCTCACCCTTCGGCTTTGACCGTGACATTGATTTCCGCGCTGATCCCGTGGCCTAATTTGACTTTAGCGGTGTATGTCCCCTGCTGTTTGATCGTTTCGGCCAGCTGCACGTCGCGGCGGTCGATGTCCAGCCCGAATTGTTTGTTCAACGCCTCAGCGACTTCGGTGTTGGTGACCGAGCCGAACAACCTGCCGCCTTCCCCGCCTTTGGCGGTCAGGGTGACCCCGCCGCCTTTCAGCGTGCGCGCCATTTCGGCGGCGTCGGCTTTCTCCTTCTCCAGCTTGGCCGCTTTGGCTTTTTCGCTGCGTTCGTATTCAGCCAGCGCGGGAGCCGTTGCTTCGGCCGCCAGCTTGCGCGGAAACAGATAATTGCGGGCGTACCCGTCGGAAACATTGATCAATTCGCCTTTTTTGCCCTGACCTTTTACGTCAGTTTGTAAGATCACTTTCATTGGCCTTTACCCCATTCTCATCACAATACTGATTGATCGACTGCACCAGCGCGTCCAGTGCCTGCGGGACGGTCATCCCCTTCATTTGCGCCCCGGCGATGGTTTGATGCCCGCCGCCGCCCAGTTTCTCGAGGATCATCTGCACATTGATTTTATCCAAACTGCGCCCGGATATATCCGCCCCTGTTTTGGAACGGAACAACACGAACGACGCGTCGATACCGATGATGCTCAGCATCTCGTCGGCCGCCTGCGCGGCGACCGTGCGGTCGGCTTCCCTATCCACAGCCGCGACGGCGATGTTGGCGCGAACGATGCGGGCGTTGGTGATGATCTCATAGCGTTCCATCGACGACTGCATATCGCTTTGAAAGAGCCGTTTGATCTCAACCGGGTCGGCTCCGGCTCCGCGTAAAAAGGCGGCCGCTTCAAAGGTGCGCATCCCGGTGTGCATGGTGAACCCTTTGGTATCCAACACAATGCCGGCCATCATGGCTTCGGCTTCGCAGCGCAGCAGGTCGCCCGGCTGGCAGAGGTATTGGGTTAGTTCACAAACCAATTCGGAGGCCGAGGAAGCGTACGGTTCGTGCATGACCAATATGGCGTTGTCGATGTAACTGGCGGCGCGGCGGTGATGGTCTATCACGGCGATACGCGGCATGGATTGCAGAAACTCGCGCGATTCAACGATCTCCGGCCGATTGCAGTCAACGACGACGAGAAGGGATTTGTTATCGGAATGCAGCAACGCCGTTTGCGCGTCGATGAATAACCCCTGATACTGCTCCTGTTCGCGCAATCTGCTCAGCAACGCCGAAGCCATTGTTTTCTGTTCGTTGACCACAATATAGGCTTTTTTGCCGCATTTGCGCGCGATGCAAACGATCCCGGTGGCCGAACCCAATGAATCAATGTCGGAAAAGGAATGACCCATCACAAAGACCAGCGAACTGTCGGCGATGATGCGGGAGAGGCTGGTTGCGATGACCCGGCTCTTGACTTTGGTGCGTTTTTCCACTTCTTTGCTCCGCCCGCCGAAAAACTCAAAGGTGACCCGGTTTTTGACGACCGCCTGATCCCCGCCGCGCGACAACGCCATATCAATGGCCAGCTGGGCAAAGGAAAAACTCTCGGTAAACGATTCGGCGTCCCGCCCGAACCCGAGCGAAAGGGTGATTTGCAATCCCGAAGGCCCGGTGATGGTTCGCATATCGTCCAAAACGGTGAAACGGTTTTCGATCAGTTTGGCCATTTCCCGTTCTTCGATCATAAAAAAGTATTTATCCCGGTCATACTTGCGCAAAAGGCCGCCGGACGGAGCCGCCCACGCTGTGATTTTATCATCCGCGGCGGCAAGCAAAGCGGATTTTTGCGATTCCGAGAGGTTTTTCATCAATTCGTCGTAGTTATCCAGCAGAAGGATGGCCGTAACCGGGCGGGACAATCTATATTCCCGCCGCAAGCCGACAAGTTCGGTTATATCAACAAAATAGAGCGAAGCGAGAAGCTCACGACCAACCCGCCCGCCCGGCTGCCGGATCAGGTTGCCGAAGACCTCATAGTGCTTGCCGTGTAAAACAGCTTCGCTTGTTCCGCCCGGCCGTCCCAGCCACTTCAAATCAAAATTCGGCAATATCTCATTCAAGCGGTGGGCGAAAAAGCGTTCGCGCAGCCCTGCGGCGGCCAGGAAGGGATCATTCCCCCAAATCATTTCTCCCGTTTCTACTTTCAGGATCATCATCGGGATGGGGCAGTGAGCGGCACTGTCTTTCCCCGCGGCGTCTATGTTGTTTGTCAGGTGGTCGATATACCGCACGATGTCGCGCCGCCGCCGGACGACCTGACGGCGGTAGATCAGAGCCGCCAAAACGATCAGCAGGCTTTCCCCCACCGCCAGCAAGGGTTCAAAATAGATCGTCGCCCCTGCAAACGCGATCAGGAGGACAAAAAACATCCGGTTGCCCGGTGAAATCATGCTCTTCATGGTCAGCCCGCCGCCGTTAACTCATGCGGATCCAAATCCCAAAAAGCGTCATTGACCGTGATGTCCAATTCCTTCCCCCATTCCGCGACCATTTTGGAAAACGCTTCATGCGCGCAGGCATACCAAATGCCTTCCATGTTTTCGGAAAACCAATCCATATCCTCCGGCAAACGGAGGATGATATAGAACCCGTCGTTTGTGATAACCACGTCGCTGATCTCCTCCACTTTAAGCGACGACAACGCCGCGTCAAAAGCCGCTCCGATCATCCCCATCGGGATGGGCATCCCCTCGGGGTTGATGGTCATATAGTAATCCCACCCGTGTTCCTTTACCATTTCAAAAAAGTTTTCTCCGGTCACGGCCTGACGGCGTAACGCCTCAGCCACGCGCTCCTGCGTCGTGAACTCGTCTCCTGTCAGCGGTTCGCCTTCATCGTCGGTGCCGGGGAGAAAAATATAACTGGCGGATATATAGTTCCGTTTGTAATAATCCGTCAGGTCATCGTAGCTTACATGATACTGCCCTTCTTCCCCAAAGAGGATGCCCAGCATTTTTTCTCTCAAAAACGGAACGGTGTAGCTGTAAAACCGATAGAGTTCTTCTGTCAAACCATATTCGCCCAATGCCTGCAAAAAGGCCTCCTGCCCCCCGTAATTGTCTTTCTCCCAAGTGATTTCCCACGTGATCAGGTCTTCCTCTTCAGCGGTAAGCCCGTGCCCGAACTCTTTCGCTTTACTGTCGGTGACATACGCCGTCACGGCCAGTTCGAGCGCGTGTTCTAGAAAATACCGCCGCGCCGGCACGCCGCCGATCGGAGCGTTCCAATCTACATCGTGGTATTGGGCATATTCGTCCACCGCGCTGGTCATCAGATAGACAACTTCGCCCCGGCTGAGTTCTTTCCCGTCAATCAATATCCAACCGCCGTCGTTTGCGCCGGAGGCAGGAGGCGTCGGCGGGGCTTCCACACCCGAGCAGGCGCAGGCAAACGCCGCCAGCACAGCGCATAGAGCTAACGCCTTGAACCCGCGCATACCCACTTCTCCTTCTCGTAAACCTCACGCCGAAGTTTCTCTATCTCTGTTACGTCATGCGGCGTCAATTCATACCGCCCGGTATGCGGCCAGTTCTCTATCAACGATTCCATGAACGATTCCACATCGGGCTCCCCATCCATGAAGGCTGCGATATTGGCCACACGCGCCGCAACAGAAGCGATGCCGCGCCCTTTGTATTTCTCCGCGTTCACCCGCAAGACATTGGCCAAATGCTCCATATTGGCGTCTACCAGCAGTGTCCCATGATGCAAAAGACGCCCTTTCCAAACCGTCTGCGCCGTGCCGGAAACCTTTTTTCCGCCGATAAGTATATCGTTTCTTCCGGTAAACTCAGCCGGAAGCCCTAATTTCCGAAGAGCGGAGACCATCGGCCCGGCGAACCGTTTGAAATCGACCGGGCCGTTGTAGCCTCGGATATGGGTGTAGCAGACATTCCCCAAATCATGGTAGACCGCCCCGCCGCCTGTGATCCGGCGGATCAGGCCGATGTTATGTTCCCGCAGGTATTGCATGTCGGTTTCGGCATTCGCATCCTGATTGCGCCCGATCACCACGACCGGGGTGTTGCGCCAAAAGATGTCCAACTCCAAGTCGGTGTGCTTGAAAAAATATTCCTCACAGGCCAGGTTAAACCCCGGTTCGGTTCGGTCATGGGTTAATAAAAGCATCCCAAATCCTCTGCATGATGGTTTCCGCGTCTTTTTCAAACCTTTTTTTCAAGGCCGCCGCTTGCTTCTGCCCGCCGGTTTGCAATTTGATCTCCAACAGAGGGGTTGTCCCGTCGGTCAGGACGCCGGAAAAAACCGCGCCTTCCTCTTGAATCTCCGCCGTGATACACCGTTCACGGAGCTGCTGATCGCGAACCGCCGCGCTTTCATCGGTGATGATCCGGCGCAGAGCCGCCGGAAGCCCGCGTTCTGTGATCGCGGCGACCTCTCTTCCGCGCGGCGTCAGCTGAAGCATGGCTTCTTCCCGCGTCAGCAGGCTGTTGCCGATCAGCCCGGTCAGCGCGTCGGCGAAAAGGAAATAATCGGCGTTGTCGTCGAGGAGAGCCAGCCTGACCGCTTCCCGTTCAGCCACAGCCTCTCCGACGGTATGCAGGATGAAAAGGATCAGTTTGCGCATATCCGGCTCATCGCCGGAAAAACCGTAACGGGGCATGTCCAACCCTCCGTAAAACTTACCACGTTACTATAACACAGTCTTGCCAAATGCGCAAGGATTTGTTATTATGTTTGGAAAGCGTGACGGAGGGGACAATATGCCGAAAGAACTGGGAAAGACATATCAGCCGCAAGAGGTGGAAGCCGCCATTTATGCCATGTGGACGGAGGGCGGTTATTTCGCGCCGAAAAAGGGCGATAAGCCCGCCTATACCATTGTGATCCCGCCGCCCAACGTGACGGGGCAGCTGCATTTGGGTCACGCTTTCGACAACGCTCTCCAGGACGCCCTCATCCGCTATAAACGGATGGACGGCTACGAGGCACTGTGGATGCCCGGCACCGATCACGCCGGCATCGCCACACAGATTGTTGTGGAGGCCGAACTGCGCAAAACAGAAGGCAAGAGCCGTTTTGACTTGGGGCGGGAAGCCTTTATTAAGCGCGTTTGGGAATGGAAAGAAAAATACGGGAACCGCATCGTCGAACAGCTAAAGAAGCTGGGTTCCTCCTGCGACTGGAACCGCCTCCGCTTCACCATGGACGAGGGGTTATCACGCGCGGTGCGCGAGGTCTTCGTCTCCTTGTATGATAAAGGCTTGATCTACCGGGGCAACCGCATCACCAACATCTGCGTGAGCTGCCAAACCGCCCTTTCCGAAGCCGAAGTGGACTATGAGGAACAGGAAGGCAAGCTCTACCACGTCAGCTATCCCCTGTCCGACGGCACCGGGTTCCTGACCGTTGCCACCACACGCCCCGAGACCATGCTGGGCGACGCCGCCGTTGCCGTCCACCCCAATGACCGCCGTTTCGCGGGTTTGATCGGCCGGACAGTCCTCTTGCCGCTGATGAACCGGGAGATCCCGGTCATCGCCGACGAATACGTGGATAAAGAATTCGGCACCGGGTGCGTGAAAATCACCCCCTGCCATGACCCCAACGATTACGACGTTGCCAAACGCCACAACCTTCCCGAACTGCTGATTATGAATCAGAACGGCGTCATCAACGCCAACGGCGGGAAGTACGCCGGGCTGACCCGGGAACAAGCCCGGAAAGCCGTTTTGGCAGACCTGGAGAAAGACGGGCTGCTGATCAAAACCGAACCGCATCCGCACAATGTCGGCACCTGCGCCCGCTGCCACCAAAATGTCGAGCCGATGGCGTCGGAGCAGTGGTTTGTCTCTATGAAAGAACTGGCCGCACCGGCCATTGCCGCCGTCAAAGAAGGACGGACGAAGTTTGTGCCGGAACGGTTTGAAAAACTCTACCTCCATTGGATCGAGAACGTGCGGGATTGGTGCGTCTCCCGCCAAATTTGGTGGGGTCACCGCATCCCTGTTTGGACTTGCTCGGCCTGCGGCAACGTCTTCGCCATGCGGGAAGACCCGGAAAGCTGCCCTCATTGCTATTCCATCGACCTTGTGCAAGACCCCGATGTGCTGGACACATGGTTCTCCAGCGCGTTATGGCCGTTCTCTACATTAGGTTTTCCCGACGACACCGAAGACCTGCGCCGCTTCTACCCCACCGACGTATTGGTGACAGCGTATGACATCATTTACCTTTGGGTGGCGCGGATGATCTTCTCGGGTATTGAGCATACCGGAAAAGAACCGTTCCACACCGTTTATATGCACGGTCTGCTGCGGGACGCCAACGGCAAAAAAATGAGCAAATCGGCCGGGAACGGCGTAGACCCGCTGGAGATGATCGATCAATACGGCACCGACGCCCTCCGCATTTACCTGACGTCGCTGGCCAATCTGCAAGGGGGCGATATGAACTTCGCGCCCGACCGCTGCGAACATTTCCGCAACTTCTGCAACAAGCTGTGGAACGCCTCGCGTTTTGTTTTGAGCAATCTCGGCGACACCGGCGGCTGGACGCTTCCTGAATCTTTATCCCTGCCCGATATGTGGATCGTCACCAAGCTGCAAGGGCTTGTTTATGACGTAACGGCGCATTTGGATAAATATGAACTCAATCTTGCCATACAGAAATTGATCGATTTCATATGGGATGATTTTTGCGATTGGACGATCGAACTTTCCAAAAACCAGCTTCGCCATGACGATACCAAGGAAGCGACCCAGCAGATTCTCGCCTATGTGCTGGAAACGTCTTTGCGCCTTCTCCATCCGTTCGCGCCGTTTATTACCGAGGAAATATATCAATCCTTCCCGGACGGGCTGCGGGGAAGCCCGTCGCTGATGATCGCCCAGTGGCCGGAACCGGAAGACAGGCTGCGCTTCAACCATGAAGCCGGACAAATGGAACTGCTGATGGACGCGGTGCGCGCCGTGCGTACCCGCCGGAGCGAAATGAAAGTACCGCCGTCGAAGAAGGCGGCATGGACGGTGGAAACACAGCATCAGGAGCTGTTTGAAAGCCATGCTTGGGTCTTCAAGTCTTTGGCGGGCGCGTCGGACGTTACCTTCGGCGCGGCGGCGGAGGGAGCGGTGCAGATCGTCACCTCCGGCGCGACCATTGCCCTGCCGTTGGCGGAGCTGGTTGATTTGGAAGCCGAAAAAGCGCGGTTGGCCAAAGAGCTGGCCTCCGCCCAAAAAGAATATGACGTGTTGTCGGCCAAGCTGCAAAACCCCGGCTTTACCGAAAAAGCCCCCGAACGCATCGTTTTGGCCGAACGCGAGCGTTTGGCGGCACTAAAAGAACGAATCGAAAGGCTTTCCCCATGAATTATCAGCAAGCGTTCGACTATATCCACCAAACGGCGCAGTTTGGCAATAAGCTGGGACTGGAACGCATCGCGGCCTTGCTGGAGAGGATGGGCAACCCGCATAAACATTTGAAATTTGTCCATGTCGCCGGAACCAACGGCAAAGGCAGTGTGTGCGCGATGGCGGAAAGCATCCTTCGCGCCGCCGGTTACAAAACCGGATTGTACATCTCGCCGTATGTGGAGGATTACTGCGACCGCATACAGATCAACCGCGCCATGATCCCCCGTGACGTGTTTGCGTCGTACATCACTGAGATCGCCGGGCATTGCGGAGACATCGTTGCAAGCGGCGGCGAACAGCCGAGAAAATTTGAAATGGAGACCGCCGCCGGGCTGCGATATTTCGCCGATCAGAGATGCGGCATCGTTGTGCTGGAAGTCGGGATGGGCGGGCGGCTTGACGCCACCAACGTCATTGACGCGCCCGAAGTTGCCGTCATTGCCTCAATTTCGTATGACCACACAAAGATTTTAGGCGAGACGCTGGAAGAGATCAAGCGTGAAAAACGCGGCATCATCAAACCGGGCTGCGCCGTTGTGGAAACTGCTAACCTGCCTCCGGCGGAGAATATAGAGTTATCCCTCTCCGGTTCACGGTTTTCCTATCGCGGTCAGCGGTATGAAACCGGCCTGATCGGGGCGCATCAGATCCAAAACGCGGTCACCGCCATCGAAACGGTTTTCGCGCTACGCTCCTGCGGCTGGGTCATCCCGGACGACAGCGTCCGAGAAGGACTGCGTACAGCCCAATGGGGCGGGCGGCTGGAGATCGTAAGGCGGAAACCTTTATGTATCATCGACGGCGCGCACAATCAGGATGCGGTCAGGGTTTTGTGCGGCGCAATCGACGCCCTGCTGAACGGCAGGCGCATCATCACCGTCATGGCGATGGGCGCGGATAAACGGGTCGATCTTTGCGTCCCCATGCTGGAGAGCCGTTCGGTTCAGTTCATCGCCACACAGGCGAGAGAATCCCCCAACCCTTTACCAGCGGAAAAGCTCGCGGAAGCCTGCGCGCGAAAACCTGAAATCATTCCCGACGCGGAAAAAGCCACCGCCCGGGCGATGGAACTCGCCGGGCCGGAGGACGTTGTTTTAGCTTGCGGTTCACTTCATATGATCAACGACGCGAAGAGGGTCATGCTCACATGACCCTCTTTGCTATTTGCTGCGCAAACATCAAGTTTAACCGTATGGCGTGTTCGTTTTCATCCGTCATGGCGTCGAAGAAAGGGACTCTGATTTGCTCGCCGCTGTTGTCCCGGACAATGTCTCTGTAAAACTCATAGCTTTCCAGTTCGTCGTTCACGGCTTGCGCTATGCAATCGGTAAACTCCGGGCCGCAGGTCTGCTTCATCGGCGGTGATTCGGTCAATTTTCCGAATTTGCGGCGGAAAAGCTCCTCAAAGCTCTTCAGGTGTTTGTGTTCATCGAGGATGATCCTGTTGAGCGTTTCGATGATCTCCGGCTGTCCTGCCATCGACTTCATGTGCTCGTATCCGGCGATGGCGTTTTGCTCGCCTTCGATCGCTTTCAGCAGCAGCTCCTGCGTGAGGCGGTGGGACATACAAATCACGACCCTTCCCTGTTTACTACAGGGTATGCCGCTTAGTAACCCAAGGTTCCCGCCAATTCAAAGGTATAGTAGTCATACGCCCTGAGGCCGCCGTCATGCGAGAGATACAATGTATCGCCAATGAAAGCGAGGCGGCTGTTCCACGGGGCAAACTTGTCCCCGGTTTCCAAGTCGGCGGCGATCGAGAGTCGGCTGCCCTCGACCCGCAGCAGCAATGCCGCAAAATGATTGACATACCGCTCCACGTTGAAGCCGCTGTTCCAACGCTCCATCGTAAATCCGTACAGACCGCGCGACGGGTCGCACATCAGGGCGCGGGGGTTATGGCTCACTTCGGCCCAGCCTTCGCCCAATGTGAGGACATCCACTTCTTTGGGGTTATACGGGTCGCTGACGTCGAACAGGGAGATTTTCATCCCCACATCCCGGAAACCGATCACCGTCTCCTTGCCATTCCCGTCCCTGCTGAACAGTTCTTCGGTGTCCCGGCCGATGCCCATCAGCAAGCCGTTGCCCACCGGGTGGAGATACTGCGAGAACCCCGGAATTTTCAGTTCGCCCAGCACGGTTGGATTGGCCGGATCGCTCAGGTCGATGGTGAAGAGCGGGTCGGTGTTTTCAAAGGTGACGACATAACCCATATCTCCCATAAACCGCATGGATTGCATCATTTCGTTGGGCATCAGTGCCTCTGTGCGCCCAGCGGTTTTCATTCCGCCGTCCAGCACCCATACCACCGTGCCGACGCCCCGCTGCGTGGTTGCGATGCGGAAATGCCCGTTGTATTCATCCATGCTGTATTGGTTGATCGGATGCCCCTCAACGGTTCCCATGCCGGCGTATTGAACATCCGTACCGTCAATGTCAAAGCGGAGAATATCGGTCAATTGCCTGCCGCCCCACATGATCAGTTCATCATTTCCGGGGGTTTCCCAGCGGTATTTTGTTACATAGATAGCGTTCCGGCTCATGTAGAGCTGGCTGCCCGCCCCGAGATAGGCTTGCGGCTCAAACGGCTCATCGCTGTTAATGTCGACCGCGCCGATGAGAAGATAACTCGCGTCATCGGTTTCCGGGATATAGAATACCTGATCCAGCGGGATCGGCGTATACATATCCTTTTTCGCCGTATCCAGCACGCAGGGCAGGATGATGTCGCTGTCGGCTCTTTCAAACGGCGCGGAAACGTATTTGTTGGTGACCAAATAGACAATATCGCCGATGACGCGGGTGGAAACATTATATCCTTCCATCTCGACCCGGCGTGTTTCGGTTGGATTTGCGCGGTCGGAAATGTCATACACCATCAACACCGTGCTGTTTCTTCCATACCAACCTCCATACACTAACATATCAGAAGCGATGTTGTAGTCTTCATCCGCCGGAGCATTGTATTGGATGTGTTTCTGCCCAATAACGGCGATTTGATCGCCCATCAGGTAAAATTCCGCTCCCCACATATCCTCAAATGATATGCTGGAGATTACCTTCATCGAAACTCCGCTGACTTCGATGATGCGCAGGATATTGCCGGAGAGGGCGTAAATATACCGCCCATCTGTTTTAACGATGTCGCCTTCGCTCACCCCTTCGACCTGCTCGTTGGTTTCGGAATGACCCGGACTTCCGCCTGCTACGCTGTTATCGGCCGCCGGAACGGGAGCCAAATCGCCCGGAGCATCCCGTGACGCTTCCGCGGCGTCTTCCAAAACAAGTCCTCCGGCCATAAACAAGCCTTTTCCGCCTGTATAGCGTATTTCTTCCCCGTCATACAACGCCCCTCGCTCCATGAGCAGCTTGAGAAGGGTTTCTTTGTTCCCCACCGCAGGCAGGGTTTCCTTCGGAACGGTTGATTTGAGTTTCACATTTTCGATCTTTTTGACCGGATACTCTTTGCCGTCGCTTTGGATCACGCCGGGTTTGCCGGGCTGCCCGCCGGGCTGGGCGGCTCCGCCCTTAAAGGTTTCCATGGATGCGATAACGACCGCCGCAACCACCAGCAGCGCGACGAAAGACAGGATAGACCGTTTTGCCATTTTCATATTTTTCCCTCCGTTCACTCCCTTAGACGCATTGATTTCCGTTTTGTTCCGTCAATTACATCAAAAGGTGCGCGCAGCGAACTGCGCGCACCTTTGCTGTATAATGGTTTGTTCTGCCTCACCGCTTTACCGTTTCTTTTGTACCTCGCCGTTGATGGTTACCGTGCCGGTCACCGACGTCGCCTGACCTTCGCCGGCGGCTTCTTTGATGTTTACATTGCCGGAGGTTGAACTCGCGCTGTATGTCTCACTGATGATTTTTTCCGCCGTAACATTCCCGGAGGTACTTTTGAGATTTACATCATTCGCTTCAACTTCCTTGACCTTGACATGGCCGGATACGCTCTTTAAGGATACATCTTTCGCTTTGATATTCTCAAACGCAATCATACCGGAGATCAGAGAGACCGTCACCTTGTTCCAATTCACATCTTCTTTGACAGAGACGCTGCCGGACAGGCTTTTCAGGGACACATCGCCTTGATAGGAACGGGGTATCTCGATCTCAAAGCGGGGATTATTTAAGTTGCTAATCATTCTGTCGGTGTTTTTATCATCGTGCTTCACCGCAATCGTTTTGCTGTCGTTCTTCAGGGTAAACTGCTCCATCCCGGCTTGATCATAGTGACGGATCGTCATTGCCGAGGCATCGGTGAAAGTAATATTGATGATCTGGTGGAAACTTTCAATCGTAAGGCTGTCAATCCCTTCCAGCGATACGGTTTCCTCGTGGATAAAAACAGCTTCGTTAACTTGACCATTATCAAATACTTGCACGTAATCAAATGTCTGCCCGCCGTTGTTAAACGGCCATTCTTTCTCCTGCGTTTTGCCGTTGATCGTCACTGTGCCGCTCATGACCGACGCTTCGCCTTTGCCGGTAAGGTCTTTGATGTTCACACTGCCGGACATCGCGCTGATGTTGTACGTCTCGCTTGTGATTTTGTCGGCCCAAGTGCTGCCGGACATCGTGCTGAGTATTACATCCTTCGCTTCAAGTGTTTCAATATTGATGCTGCCGGACATGGTATAAAACTTCACATTATTGAGTTTTACGCTTCCCTTGACCTCTACTGACCCGGACATGGTGTTTATGCTTACATCGCCGCTGTAGGAACGGGGCAGCTCGATCTCAAAGCGGCATTCTTTTCCGCTGGGGCTGCTATTGTAAGTTTTGCTCCAGCTGTCATCCGCCTTTATGGAGATTTTTGTTCCGTTATTGCTTAGGGTCAACGGCTTTATTTCTTCCGGGTCATACTGGCGGATGGTCATCTCTTCCGCGTCGGTAAGGGTGATGTTAATGTTTTGATACATATTGTCAATGGAGATTTTTTCGATTCCTGATAAAGAAACCGTTTCTTCATGCAAAAGGATGGCTTTTCCCCATTTTTTCTGCTGCTTATTTTCGCTGCTGGAACCATCCTTACCTTGAGCAGGCCGTTCTTTCTCCAGTATCTCGCCGTTGACTTTCACCTTGCCGCTCACCGATGCCGCCTTTCCTTCGCCGATGGCTTCTTTGATGTCAATGTCACCGGATGTCGTGCTGACGGAGTAACTCTTGCCGGCAAGGGCGGAGACCAAGATGTCGCCGGATGTCGTTTCCAAATTTATATTGCCTGCCGCCGATAACTTTACAATAACCACATCGCCGGATGTGCAGTTTAGGTTGACGTCCCCTTCCGCCATCAATTCATTGATGACGATGTCGCCGGATGTTGCCTTGAAATTGACAGACTCTGCCCACAGTTTGCCGAAGAGTATATCCCCCGATGACGTGTTGAACTTCACCGTCTTCCAGTTGGCGTCGCTATGCAGTAGTATATCGCCGGAGGTACTGCTCAGAGACACATCGCCGTAGAATGCACGGGGTATCGCAATCTCAAAACGGGGCATTTGTGAATTTGTGATCGAACCGCTGACGGTTTTGTCATCGTGCTTTACCGAAATAGCCTTGCCGTCGTTGTTGAGGATAAACGGCTTCACTCCGTTTTTATCGTATTGGCGGACTGTCATTTCCGCGGCGTCGGTGAGGGTGACGGCAATGTCTTGGTAAATGCTTGCGACGTCGAGACTGCCGATCCCTTCCAGAGAGACCGTTTCCTCATGAATGAAGACAACTTCCTTCCCGGCAGACGGCGCGGTACTTGTCTGTACGGTCACGCCCGGCTGTTCGGTTGCGCCGGGGTCAACCCCGGGAACGTCGGCTCCGCCGAAGTCAAACCACGACAACCCCCATAACGGCACGGACAGGATGAAAAAGAGTGCCAGCCCCGCCGCCAAAAGGCCTACAGGCCGTAAGTTCACGCGCTTCCTTGTTTTTGTCTGCAATAATTTCTCCAGCATTTGTCCCTTTTCGTCCGCGGACGGCCCAATCGTCTCATAAAACCCGGTAATGTTATTCTTCTTCACGGATAATCCCTCCTAAAATAGCTCGTGCCTCGGCGAGATGCCGCCGCACGGTCGAATTGTTTTTCTTCAGCATATCGGCGATTTCATTGGTGTCGTAGCCTTCATAGTAATACAGGAACACCAGTATTTTGTATTTATCCGGCAATCCCAGCACCACGTCCCTGACGCCGCTGTAATCCTCCGCCGGGGACGCGATGGGCAGGCTGTCGCACCGTTCCAAAGGCTCGTTGCGCCGCCACCAGTGACGCAGGTTGTTTTTGCAGAGATTGCGCGCCGTTAGCAAGAGCCAGGCCTTCTGATGCTCGTCACTTTCAAAATCTCTGCCGCTTTGCAAGAGCTTTACATATACGCTTTGAACCATGTCCTGCGTATCGTGGCTGTTTTTCAGATATGAGTAGCATAAACGGTAGACAGACGGCAAAGTCCTCTCGTAAACTTCCGTAATGACCGCTTCCGCCACCCCGTTTTTCAATTTTTTTGTATTCCCCAAAGTACCCTCCATCAAAGCATTGCCCCTTCGCTCTCTATTAACCGGTCATACAATATACAATTGAACGGGGCGATTTGCTCACTGCCTGAAACATTTTTACAATATCGTATCATACCCCCTATCCTGCTTCAAGCGGATTAAGGGGGTTTTACAACGCTATATTGTGTGCTATACTACACGTTAGAAAGCGGGTGGACGAATGCGCTGGATTTTTCTTACTCTCATAACCGTTTACTTTGGCTCCAATTTTTATGTGGGCAGAAGGTCTTTTCAGTGGCTTGGAACCATGTTTCCGCAGATCAGCGGGAAAGCGTTTATCATCGTTTACACACTGCTGGCTTTGTCGCTGGTTTTGGGGTTCCTGCGCCTGCCGTTTGGGATACAGGACGTCATGCGCTGGTTCGCTTCTTACTGGACAGGCTTCTACATATACCTTTTCTTGTTCTTCCTTCTCTCGGACGCCGTTATCTTAATCGGCAGGCTTTCCCGGCTGATCCCAAGCCCGATGCCGCAGAGCGTCCGTTTTTTCGCGGGACTTGCCGTTGTTATCCTGTCTGTCGGCGTGGTTTGCTACGGTATTTTCAACGCGCACCGGGTGAAAACTGTCTCCTATGATGTTGATATAGGGCTTTCCGGCGAGATGAACATCGTTTTGGTCAGCGACTTGCATCTGGGCGACCTCGGTTCCGAACGCCGCCTTGAAACCATTGTTGAAATGATCAATGACCTCAACCCCGATTTGGTCTGTATTGCCGGGGACATTTTCTCCAACGGATACGACGCCGTCCGCTACCCGGACAAGGCGTCCGCCCTCCTTCAAAGCATCCATGCCCCTTACGGCGTGTACGCTTGTTTCGGGAACCACGACGGCGGACATTCGGCCGGGGAGATGATCGATTTCCTTGAACGGAGCGGGGTCAGGCTCCTTAAAGATGAGCATGTTATGATAGACGAACGGATGGTGCTGCTGGGACGGCTCGACCATTCCCCGATCGGCGGCCTCGGCGGTTCACGGCGCGCGGATTTTTGGGAGCTTTCCGCTTCGCTGGATGCCGGGTTGCCCATTGTAGTGATGGATCACAACCCGGCTTATATCACTGAATACCGCAATGCCGCCGACCTTATCCTGGCCGGGCACACCCACCGGGGTCAGATATTCCCGGGCAGCATCATCACCGGCTTGATCTATCCTATTGATTACGGATACATTCCGAAGAACGAAGAGAACCCCCAAGTCGTCATTTCGCAGGGCGCAGGCACATGGATGATGCCGATTAGGATTGGTACCAGCAATGAGGTTGTGAGCGTAACCGTCCGTTGAGCTTTGTAACAAGACCGGCGATATTTAGTTGTCAAGGAATTTGATTTATGGTATTCTATAAATGTGGCAACCATATGAATATGCGGTGAATAATCTATGAAGGAGCTGAAAGCTATGCAAGCATATGAAGGATATTTTGAAAACGGGCATTTCTATCCGGCAGGACAAACAATGCGTATAACTGGTCGGCGCAAGGTTATTATGACCGTGCTTGATGAACCGGCGGTCATCAAAAAGACAGAGGAAATGACACAAAAGGAGTATCAAATTGCCCTTGATGAACTTTGCGGTTCAATAGATGATCCAACGTTTATCGAACCGCCAGAAATCCCTTGGGAATTTAACACTCCAAGAGAGGAAATAAGATAATGTATTTCCTTGATACAAATATTTGCGTTTATTTTCTAAATAATAAATTCCATCAAATAAGGGAGAAAATGAGAACGATTCTGCGCAATGAAATAAGAGTACCTGCAGTTGTTATGGCCGAACTCTACTATGGCGCGGCAAAAAGCGTAAAGAGGGATTATAACTTAATACGATATGCCCGTTTTGCTGCGCTTTATGAAATAATTCATTTTGATCATAAAACCGCTCGTGTATACGGCGATATTCGTGCCGCGCTTGAAACAAAAGGGCAGATTATCGGCGGAAACGATTTGTTGATAGCCGCTTCGGCTTTAGCAAACGACGCAGTATTGGTGACAAATAATACAGGGGAGTTTTCCCGTGTCGATGGGCTTGTTACGGAGGATTGGACGAAGGAGTGACGAGCTAAAACGCCCCCGGTAGGCGCATACGTTCGATAGAACGTATAATTGCGTTGTTCGTTTGACAATTCCGCCGATCCGCATCGGCACGAGCAATGAGGTTGTGAGCGTAACCGTGCGTTGAATTAAAGTTAACAAATATTTAACAATTCCATCGACATTATTCGACAATTGCCTCTTCTTTCTATGTGTATAATGAAATAAATACACGAATGAAAGGGGTATCAACACAGCTATGACTACGACTTGTATCTCGGCAGCACTCTCGGCGGCAGTTATAACATAGGCGTGGACAAAGGTAGATGTATACTTAAACAGCAGATATTCATTTAGTATAACAAATCAATCCGGTACATATAACACTCAAACTGTAGTCATGCATGAATTGGGTCATGTTTATGGAATCCGTCATTGCCACGAGATTGGCAACGGTAAGTGTACAAGTTCAACTTGTTCCAGTAATATCATGCAGCCAACTATAAATACCCGGTTATACTTTGGCTGGGTTGGTTAAGGAAGCGGATCACATCTTTTTCGCTAAGGTATCTGAATTGAAAAAAACTGAGCTTCATCACGGAATGCTATTGAAGACCCCTGTTATCCTTTCCGTTGTCGAGGTATATAAGGGTGACGCAAAGGGAGAATTTACTTTTTACCGGGACGGCGGCAGAGCGGAAACCTATATTGAACGATCTTCAACCTTTGAACTATCCCCCGGTATGGAAGCCATATTCTTTATCAATAAGGCAGGCAACGGTTTTGGGTCTTCGACCACTTGGCCTATAGCGGATAAAATGCTGGTTGTAAATTGGGATTCAAGCAAAATGCTCGGTGAACATAACATAAAGCTGACTGAAAAAGATTTGACCGGATACACAATCGCAAAGTTGCTCGATACGCCGGAAGAATTCAACACTTGTAACTTAGAAGACTTCACCGCGTTGATCAAATCATTGGTAAAGCAGACTTCATAAGTGTTGTACGATACCCCCGCTTTGAATGAAAAGCGGGGGTTCTTTCTATAACCCGCAAGGCTTTCCCGAGCGTTCATACCATATGACGCGGAAGGTGCGGACGAGGATGGCGGTGGACGCCAGCAAGAGAACAAAGGTGAGCTGCCAAAAGGTCAGCCCGCTGGTGCGGAAGATGGTGCCGCCGAAGTAAATCAATCCGGTTTGCACAGCCGCCACCAGCCCCATAATGCCGATAAACGGTTTGTTGCCCGCCAAATGGTCTAAGAGGTTGGCTTTATGGGTGCGCGCCGTGAGGGATGAAAAGATGCCCATGAACATAAACAATGCGAAGAACGCCGTCATAAACCGCGCCGGGGTATTGAAAAGAGTGTGGGTCACAGAACTTTTCAAGAACCACAGACAAACCAGCACCGCGTAAAGCCCCCCCAGCGCGATCTCCCGGTACATGTAGCTGTTGATGATCGGTTCGTCCCGCTTTTTGGGCGGCTGGTTCATATATTCCATCAAAGCCGGTTCACCGCCGAAGGCCAGCCCGGCCAATGTGTCCATCACCATGTTGATCCACAGCATCTGTATGACGGTGATCGGAGCCTCCACCCCGATCAGCGGCGCGATGACCGAGACGCCCAACGCGCAGAAATTCAGCGTGAGCTGGAAAATGATAAATTTGCGGATACTCTTGAAGATGGTGCGCCCGTAACGGATGGCTTTGGCGATCGAAAAGAGGTTGTCGTCCATGATGACGATGTCCCCCGCTTCTTTGGCGACCTCTGTCCCGCTGCCCATGGCGAAGCCGACGTCCGCTTTCCGCAAAGCGGGCGCGTCGTTCACGCCGTCACCCGTCATCCCCGCCACCAAACCCATCCCCTGCGCGATGCGGACAAGGCGGCTTTTATCCCGGGGCAGGGCGCGGGCAACCACCCGCAAACGGGGCAGGGCGTGACGCACCTCATCATCGCTCATTTTCGCCAGTTCCTCAGAGGTCAGGATCAACCCGCCGTCTTCGAGCAGGTGGGTCTTTTTGGCAATGGCGCGCGCCGTTTCTTTCGCGTCGCCTGTGATCATCACCACTTGGATGCCGGCGTTTTGAATCTGCTTGACGCCCCCGGCCGCCTCGTAACGCACATCGTCCCGCACGGCAAACAGCCCCAAAACGCGGTTGTTTTCGGCAACCGCGATCAGCCTGGCTCCTTCTTCCTGCAAACGCGTTATGGCCTTCTTCAACGCCTGCGTTTCCTGCCCGCGCATGATGATCTCCGGCGCGCCTTTGGTCAATTTACACACCGTTTCGCCCGTTACTTCGGTGGACATAATCTTTCGTTTTGAATCAAACGGGATGATTTTCCCCTTGGCCAAACGATGTGAAAAGTTGTATTTTTGCGCAAATTCCAACAAAGCCCGGTCGGTCGCGTTGCCGCCAACCGCTTTGCCTTTCGACATGACGGCGGCGTTGTTCCAAACCAAAGCGCGGTGGATGGCTTTGTCCACCGGGCTGTCCCCCGCTTTATAGGTTCTGCCGTCCGGGTCAATAAAGGCGGTGACTTGCAGCTTCCCTTTGGTCAGTGTCCCGGTTTTGTCGGTAAACAGGATGTTCATACTCCCTGCGGTTTCGATCCCGACCAATTTACGCACCAGCACATTGTCTTTGAACATCCGCTTCATATTGGCGGACAAAACAACCGTGATCATCATCGGAAGCCCTTCCGGCACGGCGACAACGATGACGGTCACGGCCAGCGTCGCGGCATACAGCAGCTTTTCAAACATAAAGGCTGTGTCTTTCAGCGAGAGGAGGATCAAAACGGGATCAAAACCGTTATCCATGATCAGCACATTGAATAAGTAGGTCAGCGCGGCCAGTGACGCGCCTATGTAACCGAACTTGCTGACCGTTTTCGCAAGCTGGCTCAAACGCGCTTTAAGGGGGCTTGCGGCTTTCTCTTCCTGCACTTCACCGGCAATCTGCCCGTAAATGGTATGATCCCCCACCGCGACCACACGGATGAACCCTTCCCCCGAAACCACCACCGTGCCGGACAAGCATGTCTCACCGGCCGTTTTGCGCGCTTCCTTTGTCTCCCCGTTGATGGCCGACTGATCCAGTTCCACAACCCCCTGCTCCATCACACCGTCGGCGGGGACGCGGTCTCCCGCCTGCAAACGGATGATGTCGCCGACGGCAACATCTTCAAAAGGGATTTCAACGATCAAACCATTCCGTAAAGCCCGGCACTTTACACGCATCGATTCCTCTTGCAATTTGCGGAAGGCCGACTCGCTCCCCTGCTCGCTCAGTGTTGAGATCATCACAGCCAACAGGACGGCGGCGGCGATCCCGGCCGTTTCGATCCATTCGGCGGTATTGAACAAAAAGAGCAGATTGATGGCAAGCGCGACAAGCAAAATCTTAATCATCGGGTCGCCGAAATTCTCAAGGAGGCGCGAAAAGAAACCCCGTCTCTTTTTTTCAGTGACGCGGTTTACCCCGTGTTGTTTCCGCGAAGCAATGGCTTCGGCTTCGGTCAGGCCTTTCAGTTCCAAGAGACAACCCCCTTGTCCCACACTATATGCGGACAAGAGGGGAAAAAGGACAATCTATATCACTTTGACGACGCCCTGTTTGCGGATGCGGACGGCTAGGCAGCTTCCGATGCCGAAGACCGCTTCCATCCCGGTTTTATAACTCTCTAAAATGTCATCCGGCACAAAAGCCTGTATCGTTCCGGCAAAGCCGCCGCCGTGGACGCGATGCGCGCCGCGCCCGTTGAGCAGCATCTCGCTTAGCATCAATGCCACGCCTAGCCCCTGTTCCTCTTGCAAGACGACGTTTTGCAGATACATAAACGAGGAAAGCCCCGATTCGTTCACCAGCTGTAAAAAATGCTCAAAATCCCCGCTCTTCAAAGCCTTAGCCTGCTTGTGCGCCCGTTCGTTTTCGCGGAGGAAATGAAAGGCTCGAAGCAAGGCGCGCCCGGATATGGTTGTTGTCATCGACGGCAAGGCGGCGATGAACCGTTCGTTCGTCACACCGCGCATGGTGTCCTGCCCCAGCGTCCATGCCACTTTGCGCATTTCCTGCGGGATGGCGGCATATTCCGGCGTCAGATCGGCATGGCATCCGATCGGCCCTGTGATGATCATGGTATGCCCCGGGCAATCAAACGGGATGCTCTCTACCTGAGGCTTTTCAGGGTCGGCGAAATCCATCAGGGAAAGCCCGCCGACGGCCGAAGCCGTTTGATCCATCAGACCGGAGGGCTTTTGAATATAGACGTTTTCAGCAAAATTTCCGATCCTCGCAAGCGTTGACGGTTTGATCCTTCCGTCTCCGTACAGATGGTCGATGATCACGCCGATCAGGTTTTCAAACGCCGCCGAGGAGGAAAGTCCTGACCCGGGCGGCACATCGGAATGGGTTACAGCATGAAACCCGCCGTACGGCAGCCCATTTTTGGCAAATCCGGCGCAAACCCCGCGGATGATACGGTCGGAAGTCGAGCCGCCTTCATCGGGGCTGAGGGTTTCAATATTGACGGTGTTTTTGGCAAACCCGACCGATTGCAGCTTAATAATGTCTCCTTCGCATTTACCGGCCAGCCCGAGGGTATCCAGCTCTATGGCTCCGGCAAGAACCCGGCCGTTGTTATGGTCGGTGTGGTTCCCGCCGATTTCGGTGCGCCCGGGAGCGGAGAAAAGCGATACTTCGGTGCCTTCGTCGTTGAAATAGTCGGCATACAGTTCGATCAAACGCTGCACCCGGCGTTTGGCCGCCGTGAGGTCACCGTAGAGGTTTGCCAGCTTGGCGTCGTATTTTCCCGCTTTTAAGCCGTCGCGCAATGTGATCAGGATTGGCATACGTTACCACCTCTGCCATAAGGTTTCAGGGTAGACTCCCTTTTGTTTCAAGTCGTCAATTGCCGAAACAACGGCTGGTTTGTCTTCTTTATAGGTTACGCCGAACCAGCGGTCGGGGCTGGACAGCACCCGCATGGATACCTGTTTGCTTTTCAGCAGTTCCCCGACACGCCCCGGCAGCAGGTATTCCCCTTTGAGCGGGTCAAACGGCGAATCAAGGAATGAGGCGAACCCTTCTTCCAAATGCCCGAAAAAGTCGGGATGAAAGCCGAATAGCTGCATCGAAACCAGTGTGTCCAGGGGGATCGAGTGCCAAGTCTCCCCGTCTTCGGTGTAGGCCGCGTCTTCCATCCGCTGGATGATCTTCGTCCGTTCGGTCAACCCCCGCAGATACCCGTTTTCGATCTCGCAGACGCCCCGCGCCACGCTGCCGTGGGCTGTTAACGTATTGCCCAAACGGTAGCCCACCATGGCGTAATTCCCGGCAACGGCTTCATGCTGTAGAAATGAGCCGATCACACTCCACGCGCTTTTTCCGTAGTAATCGTCGGCGTTGATGACGGCAAACGGCACGGATACGGCCTTTTTCGCCGCCAGCACGGCTTGCCCCGTCCCCCACGGTTTTTCCCGTCCCGCCGGGGGGCTTTTTCCGCCCGGAAGGTCGTCGATCTCTTGAAAGACATATTGCACGTCGGCTTGCCTGCATAGCCTCTTACCGACAGCCTCGTGAAACTCTTTTTCAATCGCTTTTTTCAAAACGATCACAATTTTTTCAAAACCCGCTTCCAAAGCGTCGTAAACCGAGAAATCAAGCAGGACTTCGCCCTGTCCGGTGATGGCCTCCATCTGTTTCAGCCCGCCGAAACGGCTCCCCATTCCGGCCGCCATGACCACCAATGTCGGTTTCATCGTTTACCCCTCTTTTGATCCAGCATTTTGATAAATAAATCTTCATCCGGCGGCAGTTCCACCGTTTTCTCAAGCCAATGGGAGAGGTGGCATCCGTTGGATATGGTCAAACTGTTGAGCCCTTCGCTGCCGTGCGCGATCAGCGGTTCACCTCGGAGGATATGTGCGGCAAACGCGTTCAGAACGCCGACATGCTGGATGTTTTGGCCGTCTGTCTCAATGGTCTCAACGGTGTGCGGTGGCGGGGCAAAGTAGTCTTTGGCTTTTTTGCAATACTCACGTTCGTTTTCATGCAGCCGCCAAAGGGTAAGGTTTCCGTCCTCACAGACCAGTTTTCCGCCCTCTAGGGTGATTTCTAAGCGGTTGGTTCCGGGCGCGTCGGCGGTCGATGTAACGAAAACCCCGGTCGCGCCGTTCGGCCATTCCATGTAAACCGTTACATCGTCCTCCACCTCGATGTCGTGCCATTTGCCTTCATGGCAGAAAGCACGGACTTTCGACGGCATCCCGCAAATCCATTGCAGTAAATCCAAATTATGCGGGCATTGGTTGAGCAAAACGCCGCCGCCCTCGCCGTCCCATGTGGCGCGCCAGCCGCCTGAATCATAGTAATGTTGCGGGCGATACCAGTCGGTGATGATCCAGTTGACCCGTTTGATCGCGCCCAGTTCCCCGCTGTGTATTAGTTCGCGCATTTTTCGGTAAAGGCAGTTGGTGCGCTGGTTGAACATCATGCCAAAGGCAAGATGCGGGTGTTTGGCCGCTTCCTCATTCATCTCCCGAGCCTGTTTGGCATAGACCCCGGCCGGTTTTTCACACAAGACATGCAATCCCGCGCGGAAGGCGGCAATGGACAATTCCGGGTGCTGGATATGCGGCACGGCAATCAGCACGGCGTCACAGCAGCCGCTTGCGATCAGATCGCTTCCTTCTTCAAAAACAGACGGACAACGTTCTTTTGCCCACACCCGGTTTTCCGGCAGCCGGTCGGCCGCGGCGGTCAATTCGATGTCCGGCGTACGCCCTTCTGTACTATGCCCAATGTGCGTTTTCCCGATGTTACCAACCCCGATGACGCCCAAACGTATTGACATAACACCAAATGTCCTCTCATACGTTTCCCCCGGCTTTGCCGGGGGAAACGTCGTTATTTTTTATTGAAGATTCTGAAAATCGATTCAAACGGGTCTTCCTCGGCCGGTTCTTCTTTGGCGGCCGGTGCCACTGTCGGGAAGGGGGTTTGTTCCGGTGAATCGATGGCCGCCGCTGCCGCGGGTTCGGCCGCAGACGGCGTGGGTTTGGGCGCGGGCGGTTTGGCCGCCGACCCTGTGAACAGGCTGTCGTCGATGATCATGGCACTTTCATCAAAACCGGTGGCGATGACGATGACACGAATCTCATCATCCATATTTTCGTCTATGGCCGCTCCGAAGATGATGTTGGCGTCGTGGTGTACGGCACCTTTGACCATGTTGGCCGCCATTTCAACATCTTCCAGCGCAAGGTCGGCGTCTCCGGTGATGTTGATGATGACGCCTTTGGCTCCGTTGATGGTTGTCTCCAGCAGCGGGCTTTGTATGGCCTGACGGCTGGCTTCCTCGGCTTTGGCTTTGCCCGAGGCGTGCCCCACGCCGATATGGGCATAACCCGCGTCGCGCATGATGGCACTGACGTCGGCAAAGTCAAGGTTGATCAGCTGGGTGGTGTTGATCAGGTCTGATATAGACTGCACGGCTTGTTTGAGCACATCGTCGGCAATTCTAAATCCTGTGGCAAAGGATATTTTCTCGGTTGAAACCAGCTTTAGCCGTTCATTGGGTATAACGATCAATGAATCGACCCGGCTGCGCAGCTCTTCGATCCCCGCTTCCGCCTGTTTCATGCGGTGAGGCCCTTCAAAATGGAAAGGCTTGGTGACGATGCCGATGGTGAGGATCTGCTGCTCGCGGGCAATGTCGGCCACGATAGGCGCAGCACCCGTGCCGGTGCCGCCGCCCATGCCGGCGGATATGAACACCATATCGGTTCCGGTAAGGAGTTTGGCCATCTCCTGACGGCTCTCTTCCATCGACTTGCGGCCGATTTCGGGATTGGAACCCGCGCCTTTGCCGCCCGTCTGCTTCTCGCCGATTTGGAGCTTATGTGTCGCCCTTGTTTTGATCAGGGCTTGGCGGTCTGTGTTCACAGCGACCATATCGGCACTGGTAACGCCGCCTTCCATCATGCGGTTGACGACGTTGTTCCCGCCGCCGCCGATGCCGATAACCTTTATGGATACAACGCTTTCGTTTCCACTGTCCAGTTCAAAGGCCATGCCCTCATCCCCCGGTCTCATTTGTTGGTGTAAAGTATAACACTTTACGGATAATCGTTTGCATGTCTATATGTTCTTTTGTATTGTATATGGCTTTACTGCCGTTGTCAAGAATTATTTAACAGTTTCTCCAACCGTGGGACGATAAACTAAAGATTGACAATCTTCAGCATTGCGTATATAATCAGTCTTGCGAACCCATGTTGGAGGCTGTGGGTTCAGTAAAGGTGCGCGAAGGCAAAGGTGGTGAAGCAGCGGCTAATCATCGTTAGCATCGAACGGTACTCTCTAAAAAATAAAACCAAGGAGTGCGTTTCATGAAGCGAAAAATTACCCCGTTCATCCTAACCCTCGCGCTTGTCATCCAAATGATGACACTCATGCCTCTGCAAGCAAATGCTGCCTTGCCGTTCAGCGGCGGCGGCACCGGCACCGAGCAAGACCCTTATATCATCATGAACCAAACTGATTTATACAGTATGCAGCATTACAGCGGCAGTTACTTCGAGCTGGGAGATGACATTAGCCTCACTGGATACTGGACGCGGATTGACGGAACAAATTATAGCGCAACGCTTAATGGTAAAAACTACACGATCTACAATCTAAAAGTCTCATCCTCCTATAGCTGCGGCCTATTTGGCGAAGTCTATAGATTGAACGTAAGCAACCTCATTCTTGACAGTGTTTACGTCGACAGCAATTCAAACTATACAGGCGCAATCGTCGGTAATGCCAGACACTTGAGGATGGAGAACTGCCATGTTAAAAATGCCGGTATTTATAATACCAGCAGTAGCAGCAACAATGGCAGATATACCGGAGGGTTGGTCGGTGACGCCGGGGCATATTCTAGCAGCAATTACTCCGTCTACATCGCGGATTGTACCTTTCAAGGAACTGTAAGCGGAAACGGCTCATGGGTCGGCGGCATTGCCGGACGGGCTCAAAATCCAAGCGGAACCGGAACCGTCATGGAGCGGTGCGGCGTGCTGGCGGGCAGCAGTGTGACAGGAGGTTCCTCATACACAGGCGGGCTCATCGGTGAGGCTGCCGGTACTGTGCAGGAATCATTCTCTAGAGCCAATGTTCGCGGTATAGGCGAGACAGGAGGACTTGTCGGGTTTTTAGGTACCAACGGTAAAGTGATAAACTGTTACTCAACCGGGGATGTTTTCGGCGGAAACCATGTGGGCGGCATTGTCGGTGATATGGGATCGACAGCAACGTATAGACTTGTGGAAAACTGCTACTCTTCCGGGTGGATTGAAGGCGGTTGGGCGGCAGGAGCAAACACAGGAAGCGGCACAGGCGGTATTGTCGGAAGAGCGGGTGGATCAACTTACGTCAGGTATAACGTTGCCCTTAACGCTTATGTAGAAAAGCGTACGTCTACAAGTGACTCGGGAAGGGTTTGGGGCAGCGGTTCACCTGGTTATTCCGGCAACCGCGCTAGAAGTGATATGACGCTTTACCGCGGAGGTACAAATGTTACAGTTTCTGATGGCGGTAATCAAGGTACAGCTTACGCTCACAGCCATTTTCAAAATAATCCAAATGCGTATCCGGGCTGGAGCATTTCCTACAAAGATGAAAAAGCCGGAACCGTTTGGGTTGTGAATCCCCATAGCAGCAATAATCCCAATATATACCCAACACTGGCATGGGAGTATGAAAGTATCACGGAAGTCAATTTTCTAAGTGCTCCTGATTATGTTGCAAAAGGGGATGTCTTCCAGTTTTCCATCAGGAGTTATCCTTCTGACGCCGACGTAACGCTTACCTTTGACCAACCGGGGAACGTCAACATCACAAATACCGCGATTTCCTACAGCGGCGGCTACCGCATTACCGACTTTACCGTTGAGGCTGTCGTAAGCGGATATGTGACATGCACAGCATCAATCCCGGGCGCGAAGGCAACGAGGATGGTGACGGTCATAGAGGTGGAGATAGTTCCATTTACCCCTCTACCAATGTCCTTTCAACAAATGACTTATCAATCATTTACAGGTAATCTGACAGTACAACAGATAACATGGGAAATGAAAAACGAATCATTTGCAACAATACACCCAGATACAGGTCAAGCAGTATTCATGATGGTTGGCGCATTTTTGGATGTTAGAGTGAAATTAGAGTTTGCAGAAATCTCACAACCTCTTTACAGTCCATGGCTAACACTTATCTGCTAAATAATTCAACAATTTTCGTGTAAATTCGCGTATCCCCACAGCATATACTATACTAGACGCAACCCTTCCCCGGACAGGGCGCGGCAACGCGCCTTGTCCGGCAAGGAAGAATTTTCCTCACAGCATTCTCACGGTGAACATACCATTTATCACACGCAGCTCACATAAAATGGGTTATACTGTGTGTAAGAAAACATTTGGAGGTTATCAAGATGAAAAAAATAGTCAGGCTTGCCGCTTTTACCCTTCCCTTACTTCTGTTAATACAGCTTATTCCAATTTTAGTAGCCAATGCAACGCGCCCTGAGAGAGTGTTAGTATCAAATGAATCTCTTGATACAGAGTTTGCAAGAAATTTGATCCAATCTTTGAATTGCAATAATGGTAATGAAGTAGGAGTAGTAGTACGTTCTCCTGAATACTATATAGAAGAGCAAAAAATATTAAATACTCCTCAATTACAAGAAAAGCTAAAAGAATTATATGATTTTATCTTCCTTTACGGATATACAGATATTCTGAAATTTATGCTTGACATGAATATGGGGAATACCACATTGTTTTGGGAATTTATGGATATATATAGTGAGTATAATGATTTACTTCTTGTAATAACTGGAACGCGCCTAGACCCTTATATTTTATTTAATGACACATTACTGATAGATAAACAAATGCAAATCATACATCCCAATTTCAACAATTTTGTGCAAAATGATTTATATGCTGCCAACAGTTTATTGATTTTAGCTAATGCTGACATATTCGCGGAAATGGTTGCTGATGCGGTAAACATGGCTTTTATTGAAAAAGGACGTTCTGATTTAGCTCTTGTAGAAACCATGATAACAGACGATATGCGATTTTCTATATATATGCCAAATGAATTAAGTATTGTTTTTATAACTTGCAGGAATGGAATCATTAATTCAGTGGGTCATGGTTTCCTGCATATGTTTTGTGAATTTGATAAACCCTCATTCCCTGATCCGCCCGACCCACCGGATGAACCCACCGAGCCACCCGAGCACACTGGATGCTGCATCGACTACTCCCACGACGACATCCTCGTCCCCGGCTCGGCGGATGGATTTGAGATCAATCTCACAAAGGAGACCATCACCATTCCGGCTACATACACCAGCGTTGCCTACAGCGTAGACGGCGGGACGAAGTGGAGGAATGTGAAGCCCGATACCTTCAGCGACGCCAAGTTCCCCAAGCTCTTCAACAAAGACCTCACCCTGCATCTATCGGATAAACCCATTGACAAGAAAACAAAGAAACCCCCGGACGATGCGGCGGTCGTGACGTTTGCCGCCATCGGCAAACGGGCGGCAGCCCCCAAGCTGACGATTAACTATCTGATCGGCGCGGACAATACAGGCGCGACCCCCGGCCAATGGGTGCTGACGGAGAAAGGCGGCTCAACGGCGGTTAAGGAAAATGTGCAGATTGGCGCGGCCGATGCGGCTAAGAAGAACAAAGTGACCGACGAGAAACACTTCGGGTGCTTCTACGACGGCTTGACAAACGGTATTTGTGTCAAAGAACTGAAAACGGCCAAACCGATAAAGTCAATCTACCTCATCCGAACGGCTCCTCAAGACGGCCCGGACTACAAAGCGGCAAGCAAAGTGAAAAAAGTCAAGGCATTGAGCGAAATCAAGGCTCCGCGTTACAAGGTGAAAACAACCAAAGCGTCTAAGAGCAAAGAAGCAACGAAAACCATCAAGTATAAAGCGAATACCATCGTTAGCAGGACGGATTTAACAACCTTGCATCCATCCAACGGGCTGCTCGATGTGATGGACGTCACCGAAAGCATATGGCTATGGACAGGCGCGACGGCAAAAAAGCCCGCCAGTGTGAAGCTGGAGATACGGTTTTAGAGAAATACGTAACGATGGTAAACCCTCGGATTATTTCATCCGGGGGTTTTTCAGTTTCTCCAAGGAAAGGATTCCCCACAGGCCGTCAACCCGAACCCACGCCAAGCCCTCGCTAAACATCCGCGCCTCGTCGAAGATAAACGGTGTTATCTCCCGCCCGTATTCGTTCACATAGCCGTATCCGCCGTCGCGGCAGACAACAACAACCCCTTCGGAAAAATGACTGTAGCGGCTTCTATTTGAGTTATAATAGAAGCCGTCATACATACAGGGGACGACTGTTGCTCCGCTGCGGTTGATGTACCCCAGTTTCCCGTTTCGCCATACCACCGCATAACCGTTGAAAAACAACGGAGATGCCTCCGTATACACGCACGGAACAACCTCATTCCCTTTGGTATCAAGATAGCCAAAGTACGAGACTGTGCGGAATTGGTCATCGTTCTTACCAACAACGATCAAACCATCGGAAACAATGCTGATAATAGAGTCGTATACGCAAGGCGCAAGTTCCTTTCCCGCCCCGTCAACCGTGCCGTATTTGTTATCCTTTTGAACGGTATAGATCGTTTCATCCGTTGTGTCCCCATAGTACCCAAAACTATAAATGCTGTCATACATCCCGAATGGTATGACAATTTCCCCCTCCATGTTGATGACCCCGCACTGACCGTTTTTCCATACAACCGTCTGTCCGTTTCTGACATTCTCCTGACTAAAGTCGTATTCGCAGGGGATGACCTCGCGCCCCGTCCGGTCGATGTACCCATCATATAGTGATAGCGTTCCTCTTTCCTGCTTTGTAACCCGAGCAAAACCATCCTCGCTGAATTCGCCGATTGATAAATACTCAAACGGTATGACAGTCTGACCCTCTTTATCAATAACGCCATACCTCACGCTATATGTAACCGCCGCCAACCCCTCACTGAACCCCCTGTAATCATAATATATACACGGGATGACCTCCCGCCCTTCCGTATCCACAAACCCGTATTTATCGTTTTTCTTAACAGCCGCCATGCCGTCGGAAAAAGGAAACACGCCCTCATAGACGCAGGGAACGACCTCGTGTCCGGCTTGGTTGATAAAGCCATATGTTACAGTGGTTTTTATACCACTTGTCAATCTGGACACCTGTGCCAATCCATCTATAAATTCGCCGATATAATCATATTTACCGTGCAGGAACGTATTGCCTTCCCTATCCATCAGGAAGCAATCCTGATACTTGCGAAGTACAGTTAACTCCTCACCAAACGAGATGCTTACATATTCGCAAGGGACAATCTCGCGCCCGGTCTGATCGATCAGGCCGATTTTACCGATGGCTTCAACCTGTGCGACCCCATTGAAAAAAGGACTCACCATTTCATACGGCAAAGAGGGTTTAACAGCCCATACATCCAAGTTGAAAAAAGGATGCGGTAACAAGTCCTCATTTTCACTCGGACTTATTTCTACGGGAGGCTCGTATGGCTGCTCCGGCTCGCCGCCAAACTGCGAGAGAAAAAACCACGCGGCGGTGATGGCGGCGGAAAAAACGCAAACCGCGATGGTGAAAAACTGTGTATTCTTTCGCTTTGATCCTTCATCCCCTTGCGTCGTCTCTTCGGTAATTTTGGTAAATTCGTCATTGGGCTTTTCATCCACGGTCAATCACCCCCCGGGACGAATCTCACAGGCTTTTCCCCCGCGTCCGCAAGATAAAGCGTTCCCGCCCCTCTGCCGGAGACTTTCTCATCCTGCAAGGCTTGATTCATGATTTGAATCTTCCGGTCAAACTTGTTCGGCAGCCCCAGTTCCACCGTATAGATTTCGTTATAGGTAAAGCAAATATTGGAGATTTGCGTCAGATCGATTTCCCCGACGCCTTCCCATATCCCTTCCTCCCGCATTGTTTGAAGCAATTCCAGCAGCGGTTCTTTCTTCGCGGTATCTTCAAACGCCGGATAAATGGTTGTGCCTTCCATGGGGCTGAACAGCTCAAACCCCGTTACAACCGGCAGATCGGGCGTGTTATAAGACGCAACGGACTCCAAGAGTTTCCCCTGCGCGTCAAACAGCCAAACCTCGCCCCTGTATTCGATCATGGCCGCCGGTTCGGCTTCGGTGATGATCACCAGCACCGTGCCCGGCAGGCTCCGCTTGATGCGGACTGTTTTGACATAAGGCATGTTGGCCAAAATCGAATTGGCCGAACCTGATTTATTGATGAGGAAGATATGATCGCCTTCGGAAAACCCCAAAAGCTCTTTGATTTTTGCCTGGCTTGTGACCGATACGCCCTCAAATTCGATGTGCTTGATTTTGAAGAAAAAGCCGCTTGTCAGCACAAATGCAAAAATAAGCGCGGCGGCAACAAAGAAGGTCAGCAAAAAGCTATACCTTCCCCGCCGTCTGCGCTTTCTTTCTCCCGGCATCTTTTGTACCTCTTTCGGTTCTACTTTCGTTTGATGTCGGCTCCCAGCGAAGCCAAATTTTCCTCAAACCGTTCATATCCCCGGTCTATATGGTTAAGCCCGCTCAAGGCCGTTTCGCCTTCGGCCGCCAACGCCGCCACGGCCAACGCCGCGCCCCCGCGCAGGTCGGTGGAGCATACCCTGGCTCCGGTCAGTCTCTTGACCCCTTTGACAACCGCGACGCGTTCCACGACTTGTATGTCGGCTCCCATGCGCAGCAGTTCCCCCACATGGCGGTAACGCCCGTCAAAGATCGTTTCGCAGAAAACCGTTACCCCTTCGGCACGGCAGGCAACCGCCATCAGCAATGCCTGCGCGTCTGTCGGGAACCCCGGGTGCGGCATGGTCTGCACCCGCCCCATCGGCTTGAGCTGTCCGTCCCGTTTGGCGTGTATCACAGTCCCGTCGGTTTGGATGGTGCAGCCCGCTTCATTCAGCACCGACAGCAAGATGGCAAGATCATCGGGGCGCGCTTTGGTCAGCTCGATTTCCCCGCCCGCCGACGCCACGGCCGTCAGCAATGTGGCGGCGGCAATACGATCCGGGATAACCTGATGTTCGGTGCCATTCAACCGGCGAACCCCTTCGATGACCACGGTGGAGCTTCCCGCTCCCGATACCTTTCCGCCCATCGCGTTGAGGAATGCCTGCAAGTCGCCGATCTCCGGCTCATGCGCCGCGTTGAAAATCCTCGTTGTCCCGCGCGCAAGCGCGGCCGCCAGCATGATGTTCTCCGTTGCCCCGACGCTGGGGATGGGGAGGCATATATCGCACCCTGTAAACCTATGCGCTTTACAGATTAGAAAACCGCCCTCTTCGCGTATGTCCGCACCCATCTGTTTGAGCGACGAGATGTGGAGGTCGATCGGCCGGGAACCGAGGTCACAGCCGCCGGGATAACTCATCACGGCCTCGCCTGTTCTAGACAGGATGGCTCCCAAAAACACCACCGAGGAGCGCATTTCCCTCATCAAGTCTTCCGGCACGTCATATCGGTTCATCCCCGCCGTATCCACCGTGACGACTCCGTCTTTATACGCCGCTTTGCATCCCAAATGCTGCAAAATCCGTACCGAAGTGCCGACGTCAAGGAGATTGGGGCAATTACGGATCACGCATGGCTCCCCTGACAGGATGGTTGCCGCAAGGATGGGTAAAACGCTATTCTTCGCGCCTTGTACGCGCACAGAACCGTTTAGCGGTTTACCACCGCTGATATAAATCGCGCTCATGCCGTTTTCCTCCGAATCCTCCATGAAAATGGGCTTTATGGCTCATTCTATGGCAGTTTCGGGGGAATTGTTACTTTGCCGTCTTCATCAAAATTTTCACGATACGCTGTGCGGAATCGGGAACCGACGTCTTTTGGATGTCCCGGCTCATTTGGCCGAGTTTATCTTTATCCGCGAGCATTGTTTTAACCAATTCATGCAGTTTTTCAGCCGACAGCCCCGCTTCCGGCACAACAACCACCCCTCCGGCTTTCTCCATCATTTTTGCGTTGGCCGTTTGATGGTCTGCGGCAACATTGGGGCTGGGGATCAAGATGGCGGGTTTCCCGGCCGCCGCCAACTCGGCCAGCGTAGACGCCCCGGCACGGCAGATCAATAGGTCGGCCGCCGCCGCCGCTTGCGCCATGTTGTGGATGTAATCCAACAGGCGGAGCCCGGTCGTTCCGTTGAAAGCCAATCCCATTTCTTCGGCTTTTTGCAAAACGCTGTCAACCCGCTTGGGCCCCGCCGCGTGGATGTGCTGCCATTCCCCGCCTTCCAGCCGCATCAGTTCCAAGATGATGCGGTTCATATCCCTCGCCCCTTGCGAGCCAAATATGCTCACGATCAACGGACGGTTATCCAGTTTCAATTCTTCTTTAGCAAGCAGGCGATTCGTGCTGAAAAACTCCGGGCGCACCGGGGTTCCGGTGACATGGACGCGGTCTTTGTGTTTATACGCTTCGCGGCAGTGTTCCATCCCCACCAAGATAGCGTCGGCGCGCTTGGCCGCCATTTTGGTGGTCAAGCCGGGAAAAGCGTTGGATTCATGCACCAAGACGGGGATTTTACACTTGGCGGCGGCGCGCAGCGCGGGATAACTGGCGTAACCCCCCGTACCTAAAACGGCGTTGGGTTTGTATCGTTGGATGATTTTCTTTGCTTTTCCCGCCGCGCCCAATGTTTGCACAGCCGTTTTGACATTTTTCACGATGGCTTTCGGCGAAAGCGAACGGGAAAGCGAACGGATTTCAACAAATTCAATTGGAAAACCTTCGCGCGGAACCAAATCGCGCTCCAGCCCGGACGGCGCGCCGATAAAGTGAACCTCATGCCCGCCTTCACGCAGAAGCCGCGCCACAGCCAAAGCGGGGTTGATATGCCCGCCCGAACCGCCGCAAGTCAGGATAAAGCGCATGGTCAGCCTCCTTGCCGGTAGGCGGGCAGCCGCCTGCTCACCGAGAGGATGATGCCCATCTCCGCCATCAGGATGAGGAGGGACGACCCCCCGTAAGAGAAGAACGGCATGGAAATCCCCGTGACCGGGATCAAATTGGTGACGACGGCGACGTTGAGGAAAACCTGAATGGCCAGCAGGGTGGTGACGCCGGAGACCAGCAGCGTCCCGAAACGGTCGCGGGCATGGAGGGCGATCCAAAACCCCCGGATGATCAGCAGCATGAACAGGAAGAGCACGATCATGGCTCCCACGACGCCCAATTCTTCCACGACGATGGCGTAAACAAAATCGTTATGCGGTTCGGGCAGATAGGAGTATTTTTGACGGCTCTGCCCCAGCCCCAGCCCGAACCACCCGCCCGACGCCACGGCGTAGAGCGATTGGATGATTTGGTATCCCCCTTCCTGCGGATCGATCCACGGGTCGCGCCATAAGGCGATCCGATTGGAGGCATAATCTGTGGCGGTGATCATCACCGTCATGGCACCCACGCCCGCCGCGCCCACAATGGCGATCCAGCGATAAGCCAGCCCGCCCATGAAGAGCATAACGGCACCGACCGAGAGGATGAGGATGATGCCGGAGAAATGCGGCTGCATTGCCATCAGCCCGGCGATCAATACCAAGATACAGATATACGGTCCAATGCCAACCAGTGCGGGCAACAGTTTTTTTTGCGACAATCGTTCAGGCCGTGCCGAGATCATGGCGGCAAAAAGCATGATCACGGCGATTTTGGCGATTTCCGAGGGCTGGATGTTGAAGATGCCAAAGTTGATCCAGCGAATGGCTCCTTTGTCGGCCGAACCGACAAAGAGAACCACCACCAAAAGGATAACGGCAATAACCATAGCGGGCATGGAAAAAGCGCGGAAATAATGATAATCAAAACGCGATATGATCAGCATAACGGCAATGCCCATCAACAGGAAAATGCCTTGCCTTGTCACAAAGAACGCCGGATTCCCTGTTTTGATGGCTCCCCACGAGTAACCTGCCGAAAACATCATCACCAGCCCGATGCCGCCGAGCAGGATGACCAAAAGGGCAAACGGCAAATCCATCGGGCTTTTCACCGTCCGGTTCATTTCGCGTTTGGCCGCTTCGATATTCACTTTTTCCGTTTGTTCATTCATCTTGCTCACCCAAACCAGGCCAACGCGCAGAAAACCGCGCTAAAAGCCGTGAATACAAAGAATACTTTCTTTTCGCCCCAGCCGCTCATTTCAAAATGATGATGAACCGGCGACATCTTAAAGATGCGCTTGCCGCCTGTCAGCTTGAAATAGGTCACTTGCAGTACGACCGAAAGAACCTCAAACAAATAAACCAGCCCGGCGATGAGCAAAATCAACGGCTGATCGGCGGCGAACGCCAAACCGCACAGCGCGCCGCCGATAAAGAGCGATCCTGTGTCGCCCATGAAAACTTTGGCCGGATGAAAATTAAACCATAAAAACCCGAGCAGCCCTCCCGCCAACGCCCCGGCAAACACCATATTGCCGGTATTCCCCGCCGAAAAGGCGATGGCTCCGAAGAAAACGGTGACCGGCAGGGTCACGCCGCTGCAAAGCCCGTCCACCCCGTCGGTGATGTTGACGGCGTTGATAAACCCCGCGACGAAAAGGATGCCCAGCGTTAGGAAAACAGGCCATGAAACGCTGAGAACGATGGATGTAAAGGGGATGGCGATTTCCCCTCCGGCCAGTTTTGAATCGGGCATGAAGACCCGCAACGCCGCCAAAAACGCCGCCGACGCGCTCAGCTGAAGCAAGAGTTTCTGCGGAGCCGTCAACCCTTGATTTTTCTTCTTGCGGACTTTGGCGAGGTCGTCTACAAACCCGATCCCGCCGCAAACCCACGCGAACAGCAGAATGAAAAGGTGGGTGTATTGCCCATTCACCGCGTCATGCCAGCCGGTGATCACAACGGCAACCGTGATGGCCAGCATGAAGAAGAACCCGCCCATGGTGGGCGTCCCCTCTTTGGATTTATGCCATTTGGGGCCGATTTCGAGGATTTTCTGCCCCATTTTGAGCCTTCGCAGCACCGGAAGGAGGAGCTTTCCGAACAGCAGCGCGCAAACCAACGCTATACCGGCAGAGAGCAGCATGTCGTTCATTCCCGTACCACCTCCCGTTCGTCAAACGGATGCTTGACGCCGCAAATTTCCTGATACTCTTCGTGACCTTTGCCCAGCAGCATGAGTATATCGCCCGGCTTGGCCTCTTTCATCGCCGCCTTAATCGCTTTCCTGCGATCGGGTTCAACAAACCTGTCCCGGTTTTCCATTCCCTCTAAAATGTTTGAAATAATCGTTTCCGGGTTTTCGGAACGGGGGTTGTCGGAAGTGACATAACATAGGTCGGCGGTTCGCTGAGCCGCAGCCCCCATCAAAGGGCGTTTGGTCTTGTCACGGTCGCCGCCGCATCCGAAGAGGGCGATCAGCCGCCCTTTGCAAAATGGTTTCATCGTTTGCAGCACGGCGGCAATGGCGTCGGGCGTATGGGCGTAATCGATGTAAATGTAGATACCGTTGTCCGCCGTCACCAACTCCATCCGCCCTTTCACAGGCGGGATACCGGGCAAAACCCTTGCCATATCCGCGATGGGGAGCCCCAATGCCGCGCCGGTCAAGACGGCGGCAAGAACATTGTAAACGGTGAACAACCCGGGCGTACCCCACGCGAAACGCTCTCCCGACAGGGTGAACGCAACGCCGTTGGGCTTTAGCTCCCTGTTCTCCGCCATAGAGAGCGAGAAGGGGATCGCATCGGGGATTTGTGCGGCCAGCCGTTTTCCGTAAGGGTCGTCACTGTTGATGATAGCTTTCCTGCTTTGCAAAAACAATCGGCTTTTGGCGGAAAAGTAATCCTCCATATCGGTATGGTAATCCATATGCTCGTGATGGAGGTTGGTAAAGACCCCTGCTTCGTAATGTATCCCCAATACCCGGGACTGCGCCAGCGCGTGGGACGATACTTCCATCACGCAGTGGGCGCATCCTTCTTCCGCCATTTGCGCGAAAACACTGTTCAGCTTGACCGCGTCGGGGGTTGTGCGTTCCGACGGCAGCTCCTTCTCCCCGATCAGGATATGATTGGTGCCGACCAGCCCTGTCTTTTGGCCTGTGACGCCCTCGATCAACCCCTTGATGATATGAGTGACCGTCGTTTTCCCTTTTGTCCCGGTCACGCCGGTCATCGTCATCTTTTCAGCCGGGTAGCCTGCAATTTTCGCTTCCAGCATGGCCAAAGCGGCGCGCGCGTCGGGCACGACGACGTGCGGGACAGAGGAATCAAGCGGGCGTTCGGTCACGATCATCGACGCGCCGATGTCCATCGCCTGACGGATATAACAATGACCATCCAGTTCGGTTCCGGGGACGGCGACGAAGAGGTCGCCTTTCTTCATGCCCCGCGTATCGTTGTGCACGCCGTCCACTTCGCAGTCCAAAGACGGCGCGTTTGTCTGCAATGTATCCAAAACCTGCAACAGGGCAAACAGCCGCATCTTGCACCCCCTCTGTTAGTCGTCTACGTTGGAACTTCGGAATTCCACCGATATGACCGTCCCGCGCGGCACTTCCTGCCCGGCATACTCCTGCCACGCCGCCGTCAGGACGGCGTCCGGGGACGGCTTGGCTCCGATCGGCCGCATAAACACCCCGGCATTGGTCAGCAGCTCATTGGCCTGTCCGGGCGTTTTGCCGCGCACATCGGGAACCAAACAGCTCTCCTCGGGTTTTGTCCCTTCGGTATAGAGGATCATCTCTGTTTTGAGCGGCACACGCACACCCGCCGCCGGTAACTGGTCGGTAATGCTCTCCCCGTCGCCGATCACACGCACCGTCAGCCCGAGTTTTTTCGCGGCGGCTTCGGCTTCGGAAACGGCAGCGCGTTTGACAAAGGGAACGGTCACATCGGCCGACATGGCCTCTTCCGGCTTATACTGCGGGATGACATTCATATAGGGCAGCGCGTCGGCAAAGATACGCCCCGCGACGGGAGCCGCCATATACCCTCCCATACGCAGGTGGCGGTCTAACCCCGGTTCGTCCAGCATGACCAAAACCGCGATCTGCGGATCGTGCGACGGGGCGAATCCGGCAAAGGAGACGACATAGAGTCCCTTTTCCCCGGTTATATCCTGCGCCCGTTTCTGCGACGTCCCGGTCTTGCCCGCCACATGGTAGCCTTTGACGTAGGCGTTGGAACCGGTTCCCTGATTGACGCATTCTTCCAAATACTCGCACATCAATCTGCTCGTATCCTCGCTGATGACCTGCCGGACAAGGGTGGCGTCGGTTTTCTCGGCCACCCGCCCGTCGGCGTCGATGACCTGAGAAAGCATATACGGCTTCATCAGTTTTCCGCCGTTGGCGACGGCGCTGACCGCCGTGAGCATTTGGAGGGGCGTTACGGTAAACGTCTGACCGAACGAGTAAACGGCCTGCGAGGAGACATACCGTGAGTAATTCTCATAAGGGGCGATGATGCCCTTGGCTTCGCCTTGAAGGTCGATCCCTGTTGTATCCATAAAGCCGAAGGCGCGCATATAATCATAAAATTTTTCCGGCCCCACCCGCATCCCAATGTTGACAAAAGCCGGGTTGCACGAATGCGTCAGTGTTTCCAAAAAGGTTTGGCTCCCATGCCCGGCCGCTTTGTGGCATCTGCCGCTGTAACCGGGTATGGAAATGGTTCCCCCGCAGGAAAAACGGTCGTTATGGATATCCACCGCCTTTTCCTCAATGGCCATAGCGGCGGTGAAGATTTTGAAAACCGAACCCGGCTCATAGGTATCGGACACGGCTTTGTTGCGCCACTGCGCCTGCTGCGCGATGCTCAATTCATCGGCGTATAGTTCTTCACCGAGCGAATCCAGCCAGCGGCGGGTCGCCTCGTCGGCGATCTCACGCGGTTCGTTGAGGTCGAAATCGCCTTTGGTCGCCATGGCGAGGATGCCGCCTGTTTTGACATCCATCACGATGGCGCAGCCGCGCTGAGCGACTTCGTTTTCGATCACGGCGGTTTCAAGATGCTTCTCGGCAAAATGCTGAATGGTTTCGTCGATGGTGAGAACGAGGCTGTAGCCTTCCAAAACGTCATAATACATTTCATATTGGTTGGGCAGCGGCATCCCCTGCCCGGTCTTCGCCCGCACCGTATATCCGGGCGCGCCGGCCAAGTGTTTGTTATACACCGCTTCCAGCCCCATCAGCCCTTTTCCGTCCCTGTCCACAAACCCCAATATGTTGGACGCAAAGGAGCCGTTGGGGTAATACCGTTTGCTGGCCGGTTCGAGGAAGACCATCCGGGTCAGTTTGTTATCCTCAATAAACTGCCGCACCTCGTCGGCCAGTTCGCGCTCGATCTGCATCTTGATGGTTTCGTTGGCGCGGTTGGTGCGCTCCATCCGCTCAACGATCATCTCCCGGTCTACATCCAGCAAGGCCGAAAGCCCGTCGGCAATGATTTTCTTTTTGGCGTCGGCGTCTTTGTCCCGGGCGATGTCGCGCGGCGAGACGCAGACCGTTTCCACACTGGCCGATACGGCCAAAATGTTGTGATTGCGGTCGTAGATGGTTCCGCGCCCGGCGGTGACGGGATAGGAGCTGGTGGCTTGATCGATGGCTCTTTGCTCCAGCTCGTCATGCTGTGTGATGGCGACGTTATAGAGTTTCATGGACAAAGGGACGAACATCGCAAAACCGAAAATCCCGGTGAGGATCAACACCCGCACCAGAATCATCCGGTTGTACCGTTCTTTATCAGGCCGCGGCTTCCTCTCTTCCGCCATTCGGCTGTCCCCCCTTTTTCTCACTTGATTATACGGACAGTCCCTCGCAAATAGAACTAATCAAGGAATTCGATCACCCTGCCCGTCATGGTGGAAAAGAGATTTTTCACACTTCCCCAAAACCCTGTTTGCTGAATGACTTCGGCGTGATCCCTCGCGGGTGTGCCGACATAAACGATTTGGTCACGCGTCGGCTTGACCATCCCCAATTCCCCGATCGCATACCCTTCGACCTCGCTCAGGCTGACGCCCGCTTCCGCCCTGCGGTTGAGAACGCTTTCTTCCTTCTTCAGTGTATGAATCTGATTGGCCGTTTTCCGATTTTCGTTGCTCAACATGCTTAACTGCATATAATTATACACGATAAACAGCAGCAACGCCATAGCTCCCACGAACAATACAAGGGCGCGCATGATCGATCTCGCCGACGCGCTTGTTTCAACTCTTTTTGCCGGAGCCTTCGTTCTCGGCCTTTCCCGCACATCGGGCGCGGCAGGCGTCCTGACGGGTCTTTGCGCGGGAAGAGGCGCAGGGAGCCTTTGCGGGATCGTCATCGGCGGGTTCATCGTCAATGCCGCGGTTCCTTCAACCATTTCAAGGCCTCTCTTTCGTTAGATACGTTAGATACGTTCGATCCCCCGCAATACCGCGCTTGCCGAACGCGGATTGCTTTCGATCTCCTGCCGGGTTGGTTTCCATCGCCCCGTTATCCTGACGGCCGGTCTCCTTCCGCACACACAGGCGGGAAAGGCCGGGGGGCAGATACATCCTTTGGCCGCTTCGGCGAAAACCCTCTTCACGATACGGTCTTCCAGCGAATGAAAACTGATCACGGCCATCCGGCCAATATAGTTCAGCATCCTCAAGGCTTTCGGCAGTGTTTCCTCCAGCGATTCCAATTCACCGTTGACGGCGATTCGGATGGCCTGAAAGGTGCGCCTCGCCGGGTGCTGCGCCTCGCGCCGCCCCTTTGCCGGCATTGATTCCAGGATGACTTCGGCCAGTTCCGCCGTTGTTTTGAGAGGACGGGCAAAGACAATTCCCCGGGCAATCTGCTTGGCGTACCGTTCCTCGCCATACTCAATCAAGATGCGGATCAACTCGCGGTATGACCATTCATTGACCACTTCGGCCGCCGTGCGCGCCTGGGTCTGATCCATCCGCATATCCAAAGGCGCGTCATGGCGGTAAGAAAAGCCCCGCTCCGGTTCGTCCAGCTGCATGGAGGATACGCCCAAATCGAGCAAAATGCCATCCAATGAGATTGAGGGATCCAGCAGCTTGTCCATCTCGCTGTGGTTTCCGTGCAGGAACACCGCTTTGTCCCCGAACCGTTTCAGCCGCTCTTTGCATTTCTCCAGCGCGTTTTGATCCCTGTCAAGGCAATATACTGTCGCCCCTGCTTCCAGCAGCAATTCGGAATGCCCGCCCAGCCCGGCTGTGCCGTCTAAGTAGACGCCGCTTTTGCGCGGAGCCAGTGCATGAATCACCTCATGCGGCATAACTGGTGTGTGGATGATGTTCATGAGTCCGTTTGATTCTTTAAGCCTTGCTCATATGCTTCCAACCGGACAGGGTTCCATATCTCGGCGTATTTGCCCGCGCCTTTGATGGTAACCGTTCTGTCCAATCCGGCGTATTCCCGCAGAGCCGGTGACAGCAGCACCCGCCCTTGGTTGTCCGGGGTGCAGTCCTGCGCCATCGAGTAGAAATCCCTGCGTTTGACCATTTGCTCGTCTTCCGGTATCTTTTCAAAGGATTCCTCGAGCTTTTCCCATTCGTCAAGGGTGTATATGTTCAGGCATTGGAGCTTGCTGACCGATATGAAGAAGACGTCCCCGAGAACCTTTAGAAGGCGGGAAGGCATGAACAAACGGCCTTTGGCGTCGATCTGATGGTTGTATGTGCCAAACAGACGGCTCATGAGTTCCCCTCCTTTCTACTCCATTACGCTCCACTTTAGTGTATCGACAGTATACATGAACTGTTTTATTGCTGTCAAGTGTTTTTCATAAATATTTTACACAAAACAAGTGTTCTATTGCGTGATTTTGTCGGTTTTTCCGCTTTTTTGCAACAAAAACGAATGTTCTTATATTTCGCAATTTACACAAGAAAAACGCCCCCGTCTCCGGGGACGCCGCAATATGTTGTGGGTGGCCGCGGTTTATCGCTTGGCCGTGTTCCTAAATTCCTGGCGCGATCTGCGCACTTCGTTGAGGGCTGTGTTGACCGCTTCTTCCGTTCGTTTGAGCAAATCTTCCACGTATTCGTTGGTGGCCATGCGCAATTCGCGCGTCTTATTCTTTGTTTGGTTTTCAATGTCCTGCGCTTTCCTGCGCGCCGACGCCAGCACTTCTTCCTCCGAAACAAGTCGGCGCGAGCGTTCTTCCGCGCTTTTTACAATGGACTCTGCTTCGCTCTTCGCTTTTGCCATCATTTCATTGCGCTGGCTGACAATGCTGGTGGCTTTGCGCAATTCTTCGGGCAGGCTGCCCGCGATCTCGTCGATCAAACCCATCGCCTTGTCTTTGTCCAAGACGCATTTGTCGCTGCCCAGCGGCAGGGTGAATGAATCTTCGATCAGCTCGCGCAGCATATCGAGCAGGCTTTCTACATCGTGCGGCATGAAATGTCCCTCCTCAGTCTTTTCACCACTTCATCATGGATTTCCGGCGGCAGCAACTCGCTCACATCGCCGCCGTAGTGGCAAATCTCTTTGATCACGCTGGAACTGATATATTGAAACCGTTCCCCGGCCGTCAGGAAGAGGGTATCGAGCCGGGCATTGAGCTTTTTGTTCATCAGAGCCATTTGAAACTCATGTTCAAAGTCCGATACCGCCCGCAACCCCTTGACGATCACCACGTCGCCCATATCGGCACAGGTGTCGGCCAACAGCCGGTCTGAGTGTTCTATCACAATATTGGGGATGAATGACGTTGATTTGCGAAGCAAGGTCACCCGCTCTTCGGGGGTGAAGCGGCACGATTTCCCCCGGTTTTCCAAAACGACCACAACGGTTTTGTCAAAGATGCGGGCGGCGCGCTCGATGACGTCTATATGCCCCAGCGTGACCGGGTCAAAACTGCCCGGGCAGATGGCGGTTTTCATAATTGATCAACCTCACATTCCCATAGTCGTAACATTTCACCAACGCATACGGCGGCGGAGCTTCCGGCGGTTCGGTATCGGCAAGGCATTCGCACAGGATAAAACCGCCTGGATTGACCAAATCGCGCGTGAAAAGTTTGTTCAGCGTTTTGGCAAGGAGCTGCGGCCCATACGGCGGGTCGAGAAGAACAAGGTCAAATTTCTCTTCCGCCCCGTCCAGCCAGCGGACAGCTTCGGCCACCCGCACAACGGCGCGTTGTTCAAAGAAGCGTGTATTCTCACGGATGACGGCCGCCGCTGCCGCCGATTGCTCGATAAAGACGCATTCCCGCGCCCCCCGGCTCAACGCTTCTGCGCCCAGCTGCCCTGTCCCAGCAAAGCAATCGAGGACGCGACGCCCTTCCAAATGAAATTGCAGGATATTGAACATTGATTCTTTCACACGGTCGGAGGTCGGTCTTGTCGCGTCCCCCGGCACCGGCTTTAACTTGCGTCCTCTGGCTTCGCCTGCTATGATACGCATGATTATGCTCCTTCAAACGGCACATGGAAATGGTTGTATACCGCAATGGCGGCCTTTTTCGGCAGCAATGCTTCCAGCTCTTCCGGCGTTGCCGAAGCGACTCTTTTCACGCTCTTAAAATGCTGAATCAATTTATTCCGCCGCGCTTCGCCCAGACCGGGTATGCCGTCTAATTCAGATTCAAACTTACTGCGCTGCTTCTGATGAAACGCCAGCGCGCTCCGGTGGGTTTCCTCCTGAATCTGGCCGATCAGCGCGAAAACACCCGGGGAACCCGTCAAAGCCGCCTCGCCGCCGTTTGGTGTGACCACGGCGCGGGTGCGGTGCTTTTCATCTTTGACCATCCCGAAGACCGGAATGGTCAGACCAAACCCGTTCAGCACCCGTTCGGCCATAGCGGCGTGGGTCGAGCCGCCGTCTACCAGCAAAAGCCCCGGGGCTTCGGCAAACCCCGCGTCGCCTTTGATCAATCGGGCGAAACGCCGGGTCAATACTTCCTCCATCGAATGGTAATCGTCGTGGATGCCGGCGTTCTTGATGATGAAGTGTTTATACGCCTTCTTCAGCGGTTTCCCGTCTTTATAGCAAATGATCACGCCGACCCGCCCGCTGTCGCCCAAATTGGAGATGTCAACCGCCTCGATGCGCCCGGGCGGCTCAGGCAGCGAGAGCAAACGCTTTAACTCCCCGAGCAGGAACCGTATCTTCTCTTCCCGGGAGGTCACCCTTTCGATCTCCTCGGCGGCGTTTCGCGCCGCCATCTTGACCAGTTCGGCCTTCGCCCCCCGCTGTGGGACGGAAAACTCCACCTTCATCCCTTTTGCCAAAAAGGCGTCCTTGAGAATTTCTTCATCCTCGATCGGACTTGATAAAAATACATTCTTAGGGATGCGCCCCCGCGCGATATAGTATTGGGAGACAAAGGATGAGAGCACTTCGGCTTCGTCAGCGTCTTCGCTCAGTTCAATGTCCTGCCCGACGATTTTGCCATCAAGGAAATGCAGCACCGCAACGCCCGAACGGGTTTCGCCCGTGACGGCGGCGATGACGTCGGTGTCGGCCATTCCCCCGCCGACGACAATTTGCCGGTTTGTCAGCGCGGTGATCGATTTGATCTCGTCGCGGATCTGCGCGGCCGCTTCAAACTGGAGCTTGTCCGCACAATCCGCCATCTCTTTTTCCATTTCATTGATGAGCCCGGCGGCTTTGCCCTCCATCATCATGATGGCGCGGCGTATCTTTTCCTTATATTCCTCTTCGCTTACATCCCCCAGGCAAACCCCGGCGCAACGCCCCATATGGTATTGCAGGCAGGGACGCCCTTTGCCGATGTCCCTCGGGAAATTCTTCCCGCATACGGGCAGTTTGAGGGTGGTGTTCAGCGCGTCGATGACCAGTTTTGACAACCCCCATTTGCCGTAGGGGCCGAAATAACGCGAACCGTCTTTGACCAGCCGGTTGTCGTGGATGACCGAGAACGACGGATACGACCCCGGGGGCAGCTTGATGAACGGATACCCGCTGCCGTCTTTGAGCATGATGTTATACTGGGGTTTATGGTGGCGGATGAGGCTGCACTCCAGCACCAACGCCTCAAACTCACTGGCGGCGACGATGGTATCGAAGCGGTCGATCCGGGATACCATGCGGCGGGTTTTCGCGCTGTGTCCCGCGCTGTCTTGAAAATAAGACGAAACTCTGTTTTTCAGCCGTTTTGCTTTGCCGATGTAGATTATTTTCCCCTTTTTGTCAAACATGATGTATACGCCCGGTTCGCCGGGCAGGGAAAGGGCTTTCGCTTTCAACCCTTCTTTTCTGTCAATCGCAGAAAGGCCGCCTACGGCGGCACTCTCTTTGCTATCGGGAACCTCGGATTTCACAATTTACTCGTAAAAATTGGAGGAGATCAATTCCGCGAGAGCCGCGACAGCGGCTTCTTCATCCGCGCCGTCGGCCAAAATGCGGATCACTGTCCCTTTGATGATGCCAAGGCTTAAAACGCCCAGCAGGCTCTTGGCATTGACCTGGCGTTCTTCTTTTTCCACCCATATGCTGGAGCGGAACTCACTTGCTTTCTGTATAAAAAACGTCGCCGGACGGGCATGGAGCCCTACTTGGTTGTTGACGGTGACTTCCCGGGATACCATTTCCTCATCTCCTGCCTACGCCCGGTTGACGCCGGACATTCTGTTTATAATGCCATCATAGCAAAGTTTATTTTGCAAGTCAACATAAATTTCCTTGATTCTGCGTTATATCATGTTCAGATGGCGTCTCACCATATCCAATGCCGTCAGTGACGCCATGGTGCGGACACGCCCGCGTTCATCCCCGAAATTGCGGGTTACCTCTTTATGCGATCGATCCCGCGCGTCAAACAGCGCGATGCAAACCGTCCCGACCGGGACATTGCTGCCGTCCCCGCCGGGCCCCGCCAACCCGGTCAAACCAAGCCCGATCTCCGCGCCCGTCAGCTTGCAGACTCCCCGCGCCATGGCGAGAGCGACCTCCCCGGACACCATCCCGCATTTGTTGATCAAGTCTTCCGGCACTCCTAAAACATTTTCCTTTACCTGACGGCCGTAAGCCACGACGCCGCCCAAAAAAAACCTCGACGCGCCGGGTATGGCCGTGAGTTTCGCGGACACCAAGCCGCCTGTGCAGCTTTCGGCGGCGGCCAGCCGGACGCCGTTTGCCTCCAGCAATTCCAGCACGACGCTTTCCAGCGAATCCACATCCACCCCGTACGCCGCGCCGCCCAGCAATGCCAGCACTTCCGCCACAATCGGTTCGGTCAGGCGGAAAGCCTCTTCATTTGATTGCGCCGAAGCGGTAACACGCAGGGTGACCTCCCCTTCTTTGGCATAAGGAGCCAGCGTCGGGTTGGATGACTTCTCCATCAGCGGGCGGAGCATATCCTCCACCGCCGATTCACCCATACCGAAGACCTTGATGTTCCGGCTGAGGATGGTTGCCCCGGTCAGTGATTTCAGCAATGGCAGCAGGCAATTGGCAAACATCGGGCGGCATTCTTTCGGCGGCCCCGGCAACATATATATATGGGTATCCCCGGCTTGAAAACCACAGCCGGGGGCTGTTCCCCAATCGTTTTCAAAAACCACGCCGCCCACGGGAACCATCGCCTGCCGGCGGTTGTTTTCGGTCACCGGTTTGCCGATGCGCCGGAAGAAGGAAAGGATGCGTTCCCATGTCCCCTCATGCAGTTCCAGCGGCACGCCGAAGGCCTCGCAGACCGTCTGTTTGGTCAAATCGTCGATGGTGGGGCCGAGACCGCCTGTTGTGATAATGATGTCGGCGCGCTCCCGCGCGACGGCCAACGCCTGACTCAAACGCGCCGGGTTGTCGCCGACCGTTGTGTGGAAATAGCAGTGGATACCCGCCTCCGCCAATCCTTGCGATATGTCCTGCGCGTCGGTGTTGGCGATGCTGCCCAGCAGCAGTTCGGTTCCGACCGCGATGATCTCACAGACCAGGGGCATCATCCCACCTCAACCTTCTCAACATTTTGCAGTGTCTCCGCTTCAAGCGATGTATAGTCATACAGCCTCTCGGCCGTCAACACGCTCTCCGATTTGGGTTTGGTTTGCGGGTGGCGCGGGGTGAAGAGCCCGCAGCAATCCTCATAAGGCAGGATGGATGTTTCAAAGGTTCCGATCTGTCGCGCCAAACGCGTGACCTCCTCTTTATCCATCCCGATCAGCGGGCGCAGCAGCGGCAAGGGGGACGCTTCCTCTGTTACCGCCAAAGCCTCCAGCGTTTGGCTGGCCACCTGCCCCAAACTGTCTCCTGTGACAATGGCTCCGGCTCCGCTGCGCAAAGCGATGGCTCCGGCAACCCGGCACATGCTCCGGCGGGTGAGAACGGTCGCCAAATCCTCGGGGCAGTTTTTTCGTATGGCTTCCTGTATCGCCGTAAAGGATAACACCCTTACAACCATCGGCCCGCACCATTCCGAGAGGATGCGAGCCAGTTTCAATACCTTATCCTTCGCCTCGGGCGACGTATACGGATAACTGTGAAAATGCACAGGCAGCAAAGACAACCCGCGCCGCGCCATCCGCCAGCCCGCCGCCGGGCTGTCGATCCCGCCGGAAAGCAACAAAACGGCTTTTCCGGCCGTACCGGGCGGCAAACCGCCCGCGCCTTCAACGGGGCGGGTATGGACATAGGCCGCCGATTCGCGCACTTCGACCCAAACAACCTCTCCGGGGTCATGCACATCCACCGGCAAGCCGGTTTGCTCCTGAATGAAGCCGCCGGTTTGCTCACATATCAGCGGGCTTGTAAAGGGAAACGCTTTGTCGGCGCGGCGGGCTTCCACCTTAAATGATTTACAGGTTTTCAATCCCGGAAGGGCAAGGGCTTTTTGCCGTATATCGCCGATGTCTTTTTCACACATGACGGCGCGGCAGAGGGATGTGAACCCAAAAACCCGTTTTGCCGCGTCAAAGGCTCCTTCCATATCGCACACGCCCTCAGGCAGAGCGTAGACGGCCGATTGGCGGCTGGTGACCCCAAAGGTTCCGAACGGAGCCAGCACGGCGCGCAAACGGTTGAGCAAACTCGACTCAAACCGCGAACGGTTGAGGCCTTTGAGCACCATTTCACCCATTTTAAGCAATATGATTTCCATACCGCCAGTATAGCAAAGGATCGGTAAAAAAACAAACTTTTTTCAAAAACCTCTTGATATACTCGAACAGGCGGGTTATACTCTATGTAAATATAACCGATCTATAAGGAGGATGCCATCTATGAGCGCTACCGCGGAGAAGGTGCGCGCGATCCTTGCTGCGCAGCTTGACATCGACGCCGAGAAAATCAACGATACCACAAACATCGCCGAGGACTTGGGCGCGGATTCCCTCGATGTCGTTGAACTGATGATGTCTGTCGAGGAGGAATTTGAGATCACCATCGATGAAGAAGCTGTGAAAGAGTTCCGTACCGTTGCCGATGTGGCGGGATACATCGACGAGCATATTTAACAATAGGGTTGCGAACCAGTACGGGCAGGCATGAGAGCCTGCCCGTGGTTACGTAGGAGGCTCATAATGCGGAAGATACTTCTTCTGACGCCGCTTCTTTTATTGCTTTCGGGCTGCTTCGGTTCGGAAAACTTGATGCAGGCTCCCCGCCCCGCCGTGCAGTATCGGAATTTGCAAACCCAAATCGACGTCTTGATTGCCGACGGTTATACATACAGCGCGCCTGTTTCGGGTGACAACCGGCAGGCGGTCTTGACGGCCGATCTCACCGGGGACGGAACGGAAGCCGCCGTTGTTCTCATGCGGAACGAAACGGAAAACATTTTGGCTGTTTTTTTATCCGTTGACGATGAGTTTATCCCCGTCCCGCCCATCTATGAGAATGTCGAATCGGTGCATTCCATCGTCTTTTGCGATATGAACGGCGACGGGCGGCAGGAGATCATCGTAGGATGGCAGGTGGGCAGCCAGCGGTATATTTCTGTGTATACACTGGACGAAAACATCTTGACAGAAATCTTCACCAGCCCCTATTCCGGTTATGCGATTTATGATATTGAAGACAACGGCATCCCCGCTCTTTTACTCGTCAAGGTCGATACATCCGAGCAGCTTGTGGAAATGGTCACCGACCGCGGGGGTGAACTGGCGGTTGCTTCGACAGCCTATCTGTCACCCGGTGCCGAAGCGGTTCGCCGAATCCGCACAGGGCCGCTTTTGGATAAAAAACCTGGATTGCTGATAACCTCACAATACCAAACCGGCTCGGGTGAGATCACCGATGTGATCGCTTTTCGTGACGGCGGGCTGGTAAATATCTCCGCCAGCATCGAAACAGGCGTCAGCGAGATGCTGGTGCGGAACCGGGAGCTCGCCGCCGCCGATATTGACGATTCCGGCGTTTACAGCCTCCCCCGCTTGGTAGAGCTTCCGCCTTATCAGGGCGGAGAGGAATCAAGCGAAGATATTTTCACTGAAACACGGTGGATGGCCTACGATTCGGTCGGTTATTATAAAGAAACCGCCCGCACATATCACAGCATGAACAATACATGGTACATCTTGCTCCCCGAGCAATGGCCTCAGCCCGAACAATATACCGTACGGCGCACCTTGTCTTCGGCTCCGCAAAAAACAACCTTTTCCCTCCTTCAAGAGGAGGGGGAACCCATTGATTTCCTTCATATCTATTACCTGAACCAGCCGGTCAACGACCGGAGGTCGGTTCGTGACCGCACCGTCCTGGCCGAGTACGGCAACCTGTTCGCAACCGCCGAGATCATCCCTTTACCGGATGAATACGCGCACTATGCTCTGAGCGAAGCTGAGCTAAAATCCATCTTCAAAATCATCCCCGCGGATTGGAGGGGTTTATAATGCCGCAGAAATTATTGATCCTTGAGGACGAGGAGAGCATCCGCAGTTTTGTGGTCATCAACCTCAAACGAGCCGGCTACGATGTTGTGGAAGCGGGAACCGGCGAGGAGGCTCTCGCGCTTGTTCAAAACCACCCTGATATACGCCTTTCCCTGCTTGACATCATGCTGCCGGGGGAACTGGACGGGCTGGAAGTTTGCCGCCGCATCCGCGCCCTGCGCCCCGAAATGGGCGTCATCATGCTGACCGCGAAAACGCAGGAACTGGATAAAGTCACCGGCCTTGTCTCGGGCGCGGACGATTACATCACCAAACCCTTCTCCCCCACCGAACTGATCGCCCGTGTCGACGCCCTGTCCAGGCGGCTGGGCGGCATCTCAGCGGGCGGTGAAACGCAAGAATCCGAAGACGTTTTGCGCAGCGGGCCGTTCACCCTCAGCGCGCGTACCCGGGCATTGCAAAAAAACGGCGTAAAAGTCAGGCTGACGCAAGTGGAGTTTAACATTGTCAAACTCTTCATGGAAAACCCCGACCGCGCCCTGTCCCGCGAGGAAATTCTGCATAAAGTATGGGGTTCGGAGTATTTCGGCGACCTAAAGATCGTGGACGTCAACATCCGCCGTTTGCGCATCAAGATCGAGGACGACACCGCCAATCCCGCCTATATCACAACGGTATGGGGTTACGGCTATAAGTGGGGCGCGTAAGGTTGGGCAGGACAAAACTCGTTTCCGGCATCCAGCGACGCTGGATCCTCAATGTCCTCGCTGTTTCCCTTGTCCTCATGCTGCTTGCGGTGGGTGCGCTGGCCATTGTCGTCAGCAACTATTACTATTCCGCGCTCACTTCATCGTTAGAGGCTCCGGCGAAGATGTACGCCAATTATGTTTCTAAAAACTACATCGGCACAATAGACGACTATATACGCTCCATCAATATCCTAGTGCAGGATTTTACCGACAGGGATAAGTTTGAACTGCAATTCATCAACGGGAACGGCAGGCTTCAGGTATCGACCAACATTGCCGCTTCGGGGCTGCTGATCAACACGCCCGATGTGCAGGCCGCGCTGAACGCCGAGCCGTCGAAACCGTTTACCGGGGAAAACCTGAACACCGGCGAACGCGTTATGGCGTTATCCGCTCCCATTGTGCTGCAAAACGGGAGCGTTGTCGGCGTGGTGCGCTGCGTGACCAGCCTTGAACTGGCCGACAAGCGCGTTTATCAATTTGTCCTGTGGGGCGCGCTTTTGAGCGTCGTCTTCTTGTCGGTCATGCTGACCTCCAGTTTCCTCTTTATACGAAGCATCCTCAAACCTGTGCAGGAGATCAACCGCATCGCCAAACGCATCGCCGAAGGCGGTTACGGCGTGCGGATCGAAAAAACATACCGCGACGAAATGGGCGAACTGGTGGAGAATATCAACCATATGTCGGGGGAAATACGAACCTCCGAACGGTTGAAAAGCGATTTCATTTCCTCGGTATCGCATGAACTCCGCACACCGCTGACCGCCATCAGCGGTTGGGGTGAGACCCTTCTCTCGGCGGATATGAACGACCCCGCCGAAATGCGCAAAGGCATCCGCATCATGCTGAAGGAAACCTCGCGGCTCTCCAAGATGGTGGAAGAGCTGCTTGATTTCACACGGATCGAAGGCGGGCGGCTGACGCTTGACATCGAACCGTTTGACTTGGCGAGCGAGCTGGAAGAGATCGTATACCTGCACATGGACGCCTTAAAGCGCGAGGGCATTACCCTGACATATCACCAGCCCGACGTTCTGCCGGAAGTGGTCGGCGACAGAGAACGGTTGAAGCAGGTTTTTGTCAATATCCTCGACAATGCCGCCAAGCACGGCGGAAGCGGCAAACGCATCGACGCCGATTTGTTTTTCGATGACCATTGGGTATCCATCAACGTCCGCGACTACGGGCAGGGCATCCCCGAGAGCGAATTGGAGCATGTGAAATATAAATTTTACAAGGGCAGTTCCACGGCGCGCGGCAGCGGCATCGGGTTATCGGTCAGCGATGATATTATGCGGCTGCACGGCGGCGAACTGATCATTTGGAGTGCGATAGGAGAAGGTACTCTCGTTACCTTGCGCCTGCCCCGCGCGGAAGAAACGGAAAGGGATGAATGAAATGAAAAAACTATTTTGCATCTGTTTGGCAGTCCTCTTGATGGCCGGATGTACACCGGGCGAGACTTCGCCGGCTGAAACGCCGGAAGACTCCCCCCCTGCTTTGGAGTGGACGCCCAAACCCTCCCCCTCGCCGCCGCGCACACCCAAACCCCCTGTTCAAAAGGAGCTGTATGGTATGGACGGCAGCTTCCCTATTCTGCGCAACCCGGACGCAAACGATGAAGCGCAGCTTCTCTACAATTATTTGTGCAGCGTTTACAAACACAAGACGCTGACCGGCCAGCAGGAATCGACCTGGATGGGTTCGCCGGAATACGAGATGGATTACATTTATGAAGTCACAGGCGAGCTTCCGGCCATCCGCGGGTTGGACTTCATCAATGGAGATTTTAACGGTGTTGTCGAGCGTTCGATCGAATGGTGGGAACGCGGCGGCATTGTTTCGATCTGCTGGCATTGGGGCACGCCGCCCAACGGCGTGGGGTATGAATCGAGCAAAGGGAAAATCGACTTGGAAGAAGCCCTGACCGTGGGGTCGGAGCTTCATGAGGGGATGCTTGCGCAAATGGATCGCGCCGCCGAAGCCCTTTTGGAGCTTCAAGAGGCGGGCGTGCCTGTTTTGTGGCGGCCTTTCCATGAGTTTGACGGAACATGGTTTTGGTGGGGCAAGGGCGGCCGCGACGCTTTCATTGAATTGTGGCGGCTGATGTATGATCGGTATACCGATCATCACGGGCTGAACAACCTCATATGGGTCTTGGGGTTCGCCGACGACACCAAATCAGGCTGGTATCCAGGCGATGAATATGTCGACATCGCCGCCGGGGACACCTACAAAGGCGGAACCCAGCTAAAAATGTACGACCGGCTGGTCAAGATTTTCGGCGAGGAACGCCCGGTCGCCTTCCACGAATGCGGCGACATCCCCGACGTTGAGAAAGCCTTTGAGGAAGGCGCGCTTTGGTCGTGGTTTTTGACATGGCACACCACTTACCTCAAGGCCAACTCTAAAGAGCATTTGGAGTATATCTACACCAGCCCGCTGGCCATCACGCTGGACGGACTACCGAAGTTTAGGTAGATTTTTAAGCATGACGCCCGGGTTAATTACCGTAATATTATGAATGAGAGAGTGGTATATATGGATTTTGAACGTATTTGGAGTAGTTGGTCAGGTTCCGCTGATTTCTCAGGCGTGTTTTCCATTAGAGGAGAGCAAGGTAAAATATTCGAGCAATGTTGTGGTTTTCGGAATCAAAGTGAGAGATTACCGAATAACAAAGACACAGCGTTTGGGATTGCATCCGGGACAAAGCTGTTTACAGGGTTAGCTGTTTGCAAGTTAATCGATGAAGAGAAAATATCCCTTGAAGAGAAAATCTGCGATGTATTACCATACGAATTGGGGCAAATAGATAAAAGGGTAACTGTCTTTCATCTTCTTACGCATACATCGGGGGTTGGGGATTATCTTGACGAAGAATCCGAGGATTGCGACCAGCAATTTGAAGCCTTAAACAAGAAATATCCGGTTTATCTGTACGAGAAACTTGATTATTATCTGCAAATGATTACACCGTTACCGCCGAAATATGAACCCGGCCAACGCTTCGGGTACTCAAACGCAGGGTTTATTCTCCTCGGCTTGGTTGTTGAAGCGGTAAGCGGGCTTCCTTTTCAGCAGTATGTGCATGAAAAGATAATCTTGCCGTGTAAACTTGAGCATACAGGTTTTTACCGCGCCGATTCTCTTCCCTTTAATACTGCTTTAGGGTACATGGAAAATGGACGAACGAATATTTTCAGCTTGCCTGTTATTGGCGGCTCTGATGGTGGTATGTACACTTGTGCAGGTGATTTAGATACATTATGGCGTGCTGTTTTCGAGGGCGGGATTTTCTCTGAAAATATGTTGACGGAATTTATAAAGAAGCAGTCTGTTATGAATGAAACAGAAAGTTACGGACTTGGTATTTATCGCCACGAAACGGAAAACAAGCTGCTTTATTACGCCGTGGGCGGCGATGCGGGCGTTGAGTTCTTTACTGCATATTTGCCGGATAAGAAAATCACGTTATCCGCGTTTGGGAATACTCACAACAATGTTTATGCGTTAATGGAGACGATGATTGCGGCAGTATAGGATGAAAGGTATAATGGACAGACCGACAAAGCCATACAGCGAAGTCAAGGCTATGCTTGGTGATGCGAGCGCGGCGTGGGAACATCTTATCGGCTACATTCGATTTCACTACGAAATGGACGAAAATTGGGCAGAGGGCAAACCCACCCATAAGCATTTCAATAATTTGTTCATTAAGCGGAGCGGTAAGGCTCTATTGTCCTTACATTTGCGTGATGGCTTCTTTTTGGTGAGCGTTACTCTCGGCGGTAAAGAGCGCGATCAGTTTGAAGAACAGCGGATGACGTTTGGAGAAACTGTCCGCAACATATACGATTCCGCCGAAACTTTGCACGATGGCAAGTGGCTGGGGTTTGAGGTGCGAAATGATTCGCTGATTGACGACATCATCCACTTGGTGCAAATTAAGCGCAGACCCAATCGTAAAATCCCCCCCAAAGACATTGAAAAATGTGGGCGTTTAGATATTGGAATGTCGCATGATCATATTACGAAATATATTATAACCTAATGTGGTAGCTAATAAGCATTATCCGCATTTATATATTAGGTATAGGAGACGTTCGATGAAACACTTAATAAGATTAACGGACTATTCTGTTCAAGATATGAATAATATTTTTATTCTTGCAGATGAAGTAAAATCGGGTAAACATAAAAAAGATTTATCAGGCAAAACAATCGTATTATTTTTCCCGGCTTCCAGTATCCGTACAAGGGTGACATTTGAAAAGGGCATCTGCTTATTGGGCGGACAGCCAATTTTAATTCCAAGTGACAGCCTTGATAAAAAGGAAAAAATCGAAGATGTTGCCGGGTATTTGAACAATTGGGCAGATTGCGTTGTGATACGCCACAGCAATATTGACTTGATTGAACAATTCTCAAGCTATAGTATCATGCCCACAATAAACGCCATGACAAAAACAAACCATCCTTGCGAAGTCTTATCAGACCTTTATGCCATATCAAAGCAACGGGATGGTTATTTAAATTTAGCCTATACATTCGTCGGGGTAAATGCAAATATAGGGAGAGCATGGGCTGAAGCGGCGAAAGCGTTTGGAATACCCTTTACTCATTGCTGCCCAAAGGGATATGAAATTGAACATGTCAATGTGGAACATGATATTGAGAAAGCAATAAAGCAAAGCGATATTGTGTTGACAGATTCGATAGCAAAGGAAGCCTTAAAGGATTTTGAGCCTTACCAAATAACAATGGATTTGATGTGTTCCGCAAAACCGAACGCGATGTTAAATCCTTGTCCTCCTTTTACCCGTGGTGAAGAAGTGTCAGCAGATGTTATCAATAGCGAGTTCTTTGTGGGATATAGATTCAAGGAATCATTGTTATATATTCAACAAGCAGTTATTCTGTATGGGATACATGCCTAATAAGCATTATCTGCATTTCCAACTTAATAGAAAAAGCTAATAACTGAGGGAGGTATTGACTATGGATGCTATGGGAATCATCATCGTTTTTTGACGGTATTGTTGCTTGACGCGACTTTGACTTTGGTGGTATGGGTGCGCAGGAAGGCGTCTTCCACCACCGTCATTTGCGTTTCGCCCGCTTTGATATACATATCCGCGTCCGCCGCCATCTTTACGGGGCGGTGTTTTTTGACTTCCAGCACCATAACGATGGCGGTGATCCCGCCGCCGCCGACCAAGAAGAAGAGAATGCCGTATAGAATGACGTCAAAATCCATGATTGGTAACCCTCCTAAAAAACTTCAAAATATTTCAGCAACGCACCGACAACCCCGCTGACAGTGCCGCTGATGCCGAATATCAATGCCCCGAATTTAACCATTTTCCCTTTATCAAGCGGCAGATTGCCTAAAATCTTGCCCGTTTGGCCGTTCATGGCGAAAGGATAATCCTTCCCCTCGTGCCACGAGTGCAGCATCCAAACAGGGAGCAAGCTATACCGCGCCTTCATGTTCTCTATCCGTTTCTCGTCTTTTTGACGCCGCACAATGCTATACCGGGTCAGCGAACCCCTCAGTTTGTTTTCCGCCGAACCCTTGCACCGTTTATCGGCTCGGGGTAAGGATTCATCCTGCGAGACGTCGTACCGCTCGGCCAAAAACCCCGACAGATACGGCGTGGCAAACGGTTTTAAGCCGCTGAAATCATACGGTTCGATCGAATCCATCATGTCGTCGGGGGTTTTGGAGGAGGCGTCGACCGGGACGTCTTTGACCCCGATGTACCCCACCCGGACGACCCGGTATGTGTCGGTTTTTGTAATGCGGTAATCGCCCTGGCGGGTGGTGGTGACAACGTCGCCTTCCCCCTGCACACTGAAATGAACCGTCCCTTCAAACAGCCAGTGCGGGATATAGACCCCCCGCAGCTTTTCGATGTTCTGATTGGCTTTATACGAATCCGGCAAAAACCGTTTGCCTTTCAAAAACTCTTTGAACGCTTCCAAAGCCTTCTCTTTGGTGTGCCGGAAAGGCAGAACCGCTTCGGGTTTGAAGGTGCCGGAAACCTGGCTCAGGATGGTGACAGGCCGCTGGCAGTAGAGGCAGAAGGTCTGCGACGTCTCCTCTGTCGTGACCACCTCTGCCCCGCAGTAGCCGCATTTATAGGTCACGGTCACGCCGTCGTCCGTCTCCTCGCGCTCTACTTTGACGGCAACCGTTTCATTCAGGGCTTGCTCGGCTTGCTCGGTAAAACCCTGTAAGTCTTTCTCGGTATGTTCCTGATCACACCATTCGCATTTCCACAGCTGCAAAGCGGGGGTGAATTTCAGGTCACCGCCGCAGTTGGAGCATTTTAATGTTGACGGCATCATTCACCCTCACATTTTTGTCCCGCACTCGGGGCAGAATTTCGGCGCGGCATCGGCATCGGGGGCGGCCCAGCCGCATCCGGGGCAGGCCACAGCCCTTTTGGCACCGCATTCCATACAGAATTTGCCCGTGTTCCCGGCGTGATTGCAGGCTGTGCAAGTCCATCCGGCCGGGGATTCGGGTTGTTTCGCTCCGCACTCCATGCAAAACTTGCCTGTGTTTCCGGCGTGATTGCATTCTCCGCATGTCCATCCTTCGGCTCCTCCGGCGGCGGGTGCGGGCGGGAGCGGCGGGGTTGCCGGGACTGGTTGTGACGCGGGATTGTCCGGCTGCTGCGGAACGCCCTGCTGCTGACCCATTTGGAAGAGGCTGTTGGCGTTCATCCCCCCGGCGTTCTGCGCCATACCCATGCCGATGAAAGCACCCATCGCGCCGCCCGAACCTTCGTTGGCCGACGCCTGTTCCATTGCCGTCGCCTGTCCGGCAACCAAACGCCCGGCGGCCAATGCTGGATTGCTGAGAGCACGCGCTTCCTGAAGCTGCTCAATCTTCTTGGCCGACTGCTCGTCAACCGTGACGCTCTCCATGGCGAGGCTTTCGATCTCAATGCCCCTGCGCTCCGACCACTCGGCCGACATCTCCTCGTTGAGTGCCTTGCCGATTTCCCGGGGATAGTTGATCAGCATATCGTAGGAGACCTTCTGCATGGCGATTTTACCCAACGCCGGATTGAGGGCGGAGATGACTTCGCTCTTCATCATAGCGGTGAGGTCATCCCTGCGGTATTCGCCTTCTTTGTTGCCGACAATGTTGGTGTAGAATAGCAGCGGGTTGGTGATTTTGAAGCTGTATTGCCCGAAACCCTGCACCCGCACCGTCATTTGGAATTCGGAATCACGGAAGGGAATGTTGCCCCAGCCGATTTTGTTGCCGATGATCTCTTTGGTGTTGACATAGTAGATTTTTTGCTGGTCGGTGGGCGCGCCGCCCGCCAAAAACCGCTTCCCAACCTGCGCGAAGGACGCACCTAAGTCCTTAAAGCCGCCGCCCAGCAGCGAAGGCGCGACGGTGTTGTTGTATGTATACTGTCCGGGCTCGGCGCAGAAGTCGGCGATCTTGCCGTTCTCGATGATAAGCATACACTGGCCGTCGGCCACGTTGATCTTGGAGCCGTTGCTGATGATGTTCTCCGAGTATTTGGTGTTTCCGCTCCGCGCCTGCTGCGGCCTTGTGCCGGGGCGCATCAGCACCTCGTGCGGCATGGCGTCACAGGTGAAAAAGTCTACCCATTGATCCGCCAATACTCCGCCCGCCGCGCCGATGATGGATTTGATCAGTCCCATTTGTTTGTCCTCCTATTCTAATTTACGATATTCACATCGGTAATATCCCAAGCCTGTTCCATATCCAAGATAACCTCGTTGCCGCAGTAGGTGCAGGATTTGTTTCCCAGCCGGGCGACCGGGGCTCCGCAGTAGCCGCACCGCAAGGCGGCGTTTGACGCGCCTTCTTTGTCCTTTACCCTAAATGTATATGTCGTCTCCGCCTTTTCCTGAACAGTCCTGTCCGAGCTATATTGAAACGCCGTTTGGAACTTGATGACCGAAGAGCCGTAATGCTTTTGGTAGTTGGAGATGGTCGTCCTATGTACCTTCACATCGGCGAAATGCCCGGCTCCGTAAAGTTGGCGGATGTTGTTCTCGACCACGTTCTTAGCGAGATTGACATTGAATTGCGGGTAATCCTTCAATATCCGCGGCAGAAAGATCGCGTCTCCCCCGCTGACCGACTTGGGCGTCAGCTGCGAATTGAGATCGGCCGCCTTGATCATATGGGAAAGGCCGACTTGACCGAACGTTCTCTTCAATCCGCGCCTGATCCTCCAATAGATGAACGCGACTGTTCCGAGAATGAGCAATAAAATGATCGCTATGACTGACGCAGTAACCATGCCTTCGATCCCACTCCCCCAATATACTTTCAATTTTACACCACAGGGCAAGGGAAGTCAAACAAAAAACGACGGATTTCAAGGTTTGGTGTTATATGGAAACCGCTTGTACATTTATCTTGACGGCAGGGATTGGCTGATGTATAATAATCGACATACTTTGCGTCAGCAAAAATATAGGAGGAAAAAACATGAAACGCATCTTCGCACTTCTTATTTCGGTCATTCTGCTCGCTTCGGCCGCGGCCTGCTCCGAAGGCAGCACCGACGGCGGAAGCGGCGCCGGCGACGGCAGCAATATCGGTGCCGGAAGCGGGGGCATTAAAAGCCCCGCCGACTTTGCCGGAAAGAAAATCGCCGTTCAGGATGAAACCACCGCCGACGAAAGCATTGCCCTCATGATCGACGACGGTATGGACATCGACGTATTCCGTTATCCGCAGGTCATCAACTGTTTTGACGACCTGAAAATCGGCCGGGTAGACGCTGTTTATGTAGACAGTGTGGTTGCCGCTTTCTACACAACGGGAAGCACCGAATACCAACGCGTTTGGCTCAGCGACGAAGCCGAACCGCTGGGCATCTGCTTGGATAAAAACTCGGAAAACCTGCTTGCCGCGATCGAAGCCGCTGTCGATACATTGTATTACAACGGTGAAATGGCTAATATCTCAAGGAAGCATTTCGGTGAAGACCTTACGGCCGGATTGCGCAATGTCACGTCCGAGCCGGTCATTCCCCCGGTCAGCGACGATGACCTCAGGACGCCCGGCGTCTTTTCAGTCGGCGCCGACATTGGGTATCCCCCGATGGAGTATTACGACAGAGACGGCACAACCCCCATCGGTTTTGACATTGACGTGGGTAAAGCCATTGCCGATCTGCTCGGGCTGGAACACAAAGTCATCGACACGGCTTGGGACGGCATTTTCGACAGCGTGGAGCGGGGCGATTTTGACTGCATCATGTCCTCGGTCAGCATCACCGTTCCCCGCCAGCAGCGGCATCTGCTCACCCAGCCCTATGTAGCCAACGCCCTTTGCATCGTGGTTAAGAACTAATGAGAAAAGCAGCGGTCGTCATAGCGGCGGTCTTGATCATGCTGGCGGTTTCTTCCTGCGCTTCCGGCTCATTGTCGGGGTTGTATGAAGAGGACGTATTGCGTCCCGCCCGCGTCAAGCTGGATTTCTCAGGAGATTCGGTGACACTGACCAGTCTGAAAGGCGATCTGTTAACAGGCACATTTACCGCCAGCGGGGATGTGGTGGAAATCACATTCCCGCCGGCGGAAGCCCACGCTTTGGGATTGCGCCAGGTCATGAACGGGCTCCGCAGCGGTGATAAAATCATTTTTGAGGATTACACTTTTTTGCGGATGCCTTCGGCTTTGGAGAAAATCATCAGCTGGATGCCGGCCTTGCTGAACGCAAGCTGGATCACCCTGTCGCTCACCGTCCTCTCGGTCTGCGCGGCTCTTATTCTTTCCGTCTTCTTGGCACTCGGAAAATTATCGAAAAACTTTATCACCAGAAACCTCAGCAACGCTTATGTCTTCTTCTTCCGCGGCACACCGCTGCTCATGCAGATTTTCTTTATCTACTACGGATTGCCGCTCATACACTCGGCTCTGACCATTCAAAGCCGGTATATGGCGGCGTTTATCGCGTTTACGCTCAACATCGCGGCCTACGTGGCCGAGATCATCCGCGCCGCCATCCAATCCATCGACAAAGGCCAAATGGAGGCGAGCAAAGCCCTGGGGCTCAGCTACGCGCAGGCCATGCGGCTTGTCATCATCCCGCAGGCATACAGGCGCATGATCCCGCCTATCTGCAACGAATTTGTCATGGTTTTGAAAGATACATCCCTTGTTTTCGTCATCGGGCTGATGGATCTGACCAGCCAAACCCGGAAAATCCAATCCAGCAACAACACAACCCTTGTCTTTATCCCCGCGATGGCTTTGTATTTGGTCATGACCAGCGTGTTCACGTCGGTGTTCAACCGCTTGGAAGAAAGACTCTCCAGATATGAATAGAGGTTTATCAAAGTGTCGGTCGTAAGAACGGAAAATCTGTGCAAATCCTTCGGGCAGCTGGAAGTGCTGAAGGATGTGTCTTTATCTGTCGAGCAGGGCGAGGTGCTGGCCATCATCGGCCCCTCCGGCGCGGGCAAATCAACCTATCTGCGCGCCCTCAACCATTTGGAAACAATCACCAGCGGTAAGCTCTATATTGACGACATCCTCGTGGAGGAATGGCATCACGGGCATATGAAGAGCAAACTCCCTCATAAAGAGCACGCCCGCCTGCTGCTCAAAATGGGGATGGTTTTTCAGCGGTTCAACCTCTTCCCTCACCTGACGGCGGCCGAGAATGTCATGCTGGCTCCGGTGCATGTGGGCGGCGTATCCAAAACCGAAGCCCGCAAGCTGGCCGAAGAACAGCTTGAAAAGGTGGGGCTGAGCGACAAAATCAACGAATACCCGTCCAAACTCTCGGGCGGGCAGCAGCAGCGCATGGCGATCGCACGGGCATTGGCCATGCACCCCGAGATCATGCTCTTTGACGAACCGACCAGCGCGCTTGACCCCGAACTGGTGGGCGAAGTGCTGGGCGTTATGAAGAATCTCGCCAAAAGCGGTATGACGATGATCGTGGTGACGCATGAAATGGGGTTTGCGCGGGAAGCGGCCAACCGGGTCGTCTTTATGTGCGACGGGGTGGCGGCGGAAGAAGGCAGCCCGGACGAGCTGTTTACAAACCCGCAGAACCCGCGCGCCAAACAGTTTTTGCAGAGCATTTTATAAGCCTTTGAACAAAGATACACAACCGAATACGGCAAAGACAGGGCGTGTTCTGCCAACTGTCTTTGTTTTTTGTGCCTCCGCGATTTGGGGCACGACCTTTGTCACGCAAAAGCTGGCCGGTTATCACATGGGGTCGTTTACATACAACGGGCTGCGTTTTGCGTTGGGCATTCTTTCGCTGCTGCCGGTCATCCTGATTTTTGAGAAGAAGCCGGATCGGGCAAAAAGCCGCCGCACCATCCTGGCGGGGATCGGCGGGGGCGGCATCCTTTTCATCGCGTCAAATTTGCAGCAATTCGGCATCATCCTTAACAAAGAGCCGGGTTCGGCCAGCGAAGCGGGGTTCATCACCGGGCTGTATATCGTTTTTACCCCCCTGCTCGGTCTATTCTTAGGCCGTAAGGCACGCCCGCTGGTGTGGATCGCCGCCGTTTTGGCCTTTGGCGGTTTGGCATTGATCAGCATCGGGCCGGAGGGCATATCGTCCATCAAGATCAGTGACATTCTATTGGTGATCGGGGCGGTCTTTTGGGCGGCGCATATCCTCTTCATTGACCGTTTTGTTCATAGCGTGAGCCCCATCCGGTTTGCCGCCGTGCAATTTGCCGTTTGCTCCGTTCTCTGTATGCCCAGCGCGTTTTTGTTTGAAACGGTGACCGTTCAGGGGATTTATGACGGGATATTGCCTCTCCTCTTCGGCGGGATTTTCGCCTGCGGCACGGCGTATACCTTTCAGATATTGGGGCAGCGCGGCGTAGAACCGTCGAAGGCGGCCATCATTTTTTCGCTGGAGGCACTCTTTGCCGCCGTCAGCGAAACGGTGTGGCTGGGCGAAACAATGACCGCCCAAAAATACTTGGGCGGCGCGGTGATTTTCATCGGTATTCTATTGTCCCAAATGCCGCCGCGGCGGAAAAATTGACTACAAGATCAACCTATCGAGCGTTGAAACAAGCTGGCCGATTTGGGGTTTTGACAAATGGGCGTCAACGCCTATGGCCTCGCCTCGCGTCCGCATGGAATCGTCGATTAGGCTGGAGAAAACCATGACGGGGATTTTGCCGAGTGTTTTATCGGTTTTGATCAATTTTGTCAGATGATGGCCGTCCATTCTAGGCATTTCTATATCGGTGATCACGGCCGCGACTTTGGTTTCAACCGGGATGCCGCCCCCCTCGCAGTCATCCCGCATAATCTCCAAATGATCCCACGCGTCCTGGCCGCTGTTGAAGGCGCGGACATTGGAATACCCCGCCGCGTGCAGCGCTTCCAAAAGCATCCTTTGCAGGAAGACGGAGTCCTCGGCAATCACGATGGGTTTTTCGCTTCGCTCCCGGGTATCAATATCGGATATTTCGGAAATCTGAAGTCCTGTTTCGGGATTTATATCGAAGAGGATCCGTTCAAAGTCGATAATCGTTACCAGTTTCTGACCAATTTTGGCGTTTCCTGTGACCAAACTGTCGTTGCCGCCGTAAATGGTCGCGTCCGGTTTTTCCACATCGCTCCATTTGATCCGGTGCATCGCTTCCACCGTATGGACATGGAAAGCCGCGTTCATGCTGCTGAAATTGGTCAGCATCAGCATATCCCGTTCGGCGTCCTCATTGGCGGGCAGCCCCATGTAGCGCGGCAGATCGACCACGGTGATGACTTCATCGCGCGGTTTGAAGACTCCTTCAACACACGGATGTGACGAAGGCATGTGTGTGATCGGCCTGTATTGCATGATTTCGGTCACCTTAGCCACATTGATCCCGAAAAGGTTCCCGGCGATTGTAAATTCCAGCAGTTCGAGTATGCTTGTACCGTCATCCGATGTGGTGGTAACCGTATTGTTCTTTCTCCGCTCGGCCATAACCCGCACCCTCCATATAGTTATATCGCTTATCTGTTATTGTATCATACTCGGCCGGCTTATGCAAATCAAACTTCGCTACAGCTCAAACCCGTTGACATATTCCTCGCAATAGGCGCATTTATAAATGCGTTCTCCGGCGTTTTGAAGCCGGAAAATATGCGGCATCTGTTTTTCTGTGGCTGTGACGCAGCGCGGATTTTTGCAATACAGCACATTTTGAACCGTTGAGGGAAGGGTCAGCGGTTTTTTCGCAATGATTTTCCCGCCGTCTATGACCGATATGGTCGCGCGGTGATCGATCAGCCCGATCACGGTATAGTCCAGGTCGGTGATGTCCTGTATTTTGATGATGTCTTTCCGCCCCATGCGTTTGGAAGCGGCGTTCATGATCATCACAACGGTGAAACCGGCTTTGTCCAAGTTGAGATAGCGGAACAGTTTGATCCCCATACCGGCTTGGATGTGATCGATGACGATCCCTTTTTCGATCGAATTGACCAAACGCTGACCTGCCATTTACCCCAGCTCCTTTCCGTCCAGCAGCCATGCCAAAAGCGCCATGCGGGCGAACACGCCGTAACCCGCCTGATCGAAATAAACGGCGCGCGGGTCATCGTCCACGTCATAGGCGATCTCGTTGACGCGCGGCAGCGGGTGCAGGATGGCCAACTCTTTCCCGGCGTTTTCAAGTTTTTGACTGTTCAGGATGAACATATCTTTGAGCCGGATGTATTCTTCCTCGTTGAAAAACCGCTCCCGCTGGACACGGGTCATGTACAGCACGTCCATCAGCCCGAGCGCGGCCTCCATATGGGAGGATTCTTCATACGGGATGCGCAATTCGTCTAAGTAAGTACGCAGAAATGCAGGGATGCGCAGTTCGCCGGGAGAAACGAAGAGAAAACGGACGCCGGGATACCGCCCGATGTTTTTGACCAGCGAATGCACCGTCCGCCCGAATTTTAAGTCCCCCACACAGCCGACGGTTAAATTGTCCAAACGGTTCTTCACCTTCAATATGGTCATCAAGTCGGTCAATGTCTGCGTCGGATGCTCGCGGCCGCCGTCCCCGGCATTGATGACCGGAACGGAGGCGTGGGTCTGGGCGACCTGAGCCGCCCCCTCTTTGGAATGGCGGATAACGATGCAGTCGGCGTAATGGCTGACCATCCGTATCGTATCGGATAAGCTCTCGCCTTTGGCCGTTGAAGACAGCGACCCGTCGGAAAACCCGATCACCCGGCCGCCAAGCCGGAGCATGGCCGATTCAAAACTGAGGCGTGTCCGCGTGCTCGGCTCAAAAAATAAGGACGCCATAATACGTCCTTTGAGCAATTCATTATAATCCTTCGGAGAAGCCGCCATGCGGTTTGCCAATGCCAACAGTTCATCCTGCTCTTTAACCGAAAAATCCAGTGTGTTGATTAGGCTTTTCATCGGCGCGGACACACCTCTCCCCTGTGCATTTTCATGAGCATATCACAGTTGGGAACTTTTTGTCAAGTGTGAACCCGCCGCGACGGCACATACTACGGCGGGGGGTTATCAATCATGAATCTGACCGCAAAAGAAATGAATGTACTCTGCGCTTTCCACGCCGGCACACTTTCCGAGACGATTTGCCGCCTCCGCAAAAAGGCGGATGAAGCCGAACCGCCCGAGACGAAGGTCATTGTAAAGAGCTTGATCGATATGCTGCTGACCATGAAAGACGGCGAAGCTGTCTCATTGTCCTTTACATCAGAGGAATGAGCGGACGGTCTACATTGAGTATAGCCCGCCGTGATAACTAACGATATAAGAAGGCTTGCAATCCATCATTTTTTGGAAGGAAGCGTCCGCCTGCGCCATATCCTGCGTAAACTGCGGATTGGCTCCTAACAGCACGCCTTCGTGGACATTGGCCGCGTCGCCCGCGACCATGATATTGCTCTCTTCCAGCAGCAACGCTATATGCCCCGGCATATGGCCGGGCGTGTGGATCACCTTGATGCCGCCGCAAATGTCCAGCCGCTCGCCGTCTGTGAGCTGCTGATCGATATGAACATAAAACTGCGGCGCGCCCGCTTTGACCTGCTCCAGGAAAGCGCGCTGCTCATCGCTCAGTTCCGGCAATCGCTCCTCCATCTGCGTGATGCGTACCGGCGTTTTGTCGCCCTGGATATAGGGAGCCTCCGCTTCATGCGCTAAGATTTTCGCGCCCATTTCAGCCAAAACCTTCGCGCATCCGATGTGATCCATATCCTGATGGGTGATGATCACTTTTGTGAGTTTCTCTAAATCGAACCCCGCTTGCTTAACCGCTTCCCTGATCACCTCGATCTGCCCGGGCAGCCCCGCGTCAATCAAGACAAGCTCGTTCTCATCCCACGTCAAGACAAGAGACATATCATAGTTTGTCTCTTCGCTTTTGATGTTCAGCAACTCCGCATTGTTTGCGATTTTCATAGAAAATTCCTTCTTTCATTCATTCTTAGGCGGGGTTATGGTAATACAGATATTGCGCAGCCTTCGCTCCCCGTCCGGCTTGTTGTCTTTCAACTCGGTAAGGGCTTCGATGATTTTGTTCAGCGTTTCTGTCAATTCTTCATTTGTCGCGTATACCGGCGCGATGAAAAGCCCCGTGGCGTCCTTTTGGATGTTTATATCCTCTTTGGCCGTATACTCCATGAACTCCCGCAGAATACCCAGTGTATGATAGGTTACAAACCGCATATAGGTTCTGCCGTCGTTCGTGTTGCCCATCTTGTTCCATTCAGCGTCAAGGTCGTAGTTGAGTGCATATACCTTTTCCACCGTCCCGCGGATTTGGTTTTCACCCGCGATTTTCAGATGTCCGTCACCAAGCATTTTCTGCAAACGCCGATACAGCGTTGCCTGCGGAACGTCGCTGAACTTTGCCAGCAGTTGAGACGCCGTCGTTTGCCCGCGTTCCTTGATTTCAAGGAGCAGCTTTGCGTTTATCGGATTGCTTAAACAGGATAAAAAATTCTCTATGATTACTTCCCCTTTCATCTCTTTATCGTGCATGAGTATATTATCATAATTGATAATATAAGTCAAGATTTATTTTAGAAACGGTTTGATAACGCCGTATAGCTTCTCGCTGCGGATGACATAACCGGCGTGGGTCTCCCCTTCTAAAATCCGCAGGGTGCTGCCCGGAATATTACGGGCGATATATTTCGTATGCCCGTCTTTGACAATGTCTTTGCTTCCGGCCAAAACGAGCGTCGGCGTTTGAATGGATTTCAGCTCGGCGTCCGTGATGTCCGGTTGGGTGATCATCAGTTTGTATTTCCGGCTCCGCGTAAAGAAATAGGTAAGTTTCATACCGATGGCAACCATTCTTTTGATTCCGTCAGGATGGGTATTGGCTCCGCTGATGATCAGTTTGGAGAGGAGCCCGGGATATTGAATCGCCAGCAAAAGCCCGATGATCCCGCCGTCGCTGAATCCATATAGGATGGGTTTTGGGAGATTCAGCCCCCGGATCAGCGCGGCGACGTCCTCCATCATATCGTGATAGTCAAGCGTTTTGACCTTGCCGCTTTTGCCGTGATCCCGGCTGTCAACGGCATACACGGTATAATCCGGGGAGAGCTGCCGAACCAGCACATCAAAAATGGTATGGTCTTCCCCATTGCCGTGCAGCAGAATGACAGGGGCTCCCTGCCCTGTTTTCTCGACATACAGCTCGATTCCATTCGCGTTGAATTTCATGTTCATCTTTCGTCATGTTCCGTTTTCGGCTCATTCTCCTTTTCCAAGTAAACAAACCGGATTCCGGCTGTATCCGTTTCCTCGCGGAAGCGTTTATACCCCGACTTCTCATATAGGTGCAGATTTCGATCGCTCTTGCAGCTGGTGAACAGTTCAAACCTCTTGCGGCAGAGTTTGCCTTCCGCCTCCGCAAGCAGACGCTTGCCCAAACCTTTGCCTTGATGGTTTGGATGCACGATCAGCTTCCCTATATACACCGTGCCGCCTTCCGCGTATGCCCTCACGGAGCCGATGATTGCGCCGTCCCGCACCGCCTTCAGGATAACACCCTTGTGAAATTCATCGATAAGCTCATCCAACGTCTGTCTGAGCGGTTGTATGGTATAGTCGCCATGAATTGCCGCCTCGCTTTGATAGGCGGTATATTGAAGCCGCAAGACTGCTTCCATATCTTCTAATTGCGCAGATGCTATCTCAACGTTCATCATCCAACAGTCCCCTCTATAAACATATCTCCCATTGTGTTATAATGATACCATATTTACGAATGGAGGATCAATACCTATGCCGGATCAAGAATTGAGCTTTGAGGATTTCCTGTCAAATGTGAACCCGGTCTATCAAGACTTTGTCAAGCAGACACACGTCTATTTATTGGAAAACGGGTGCAAACTCAAACTCCAGCTCGCCAAAAACGGGTATGTCGTTTCGTATTCACACGGGAAAAACAAGAAGGTTCTGCTGAACTTCGTCTTTCGGAAAATCGGCCTTCTGATCCGTATCTACAGCGACATGATCGGTCAATACATAGACTTCTTAGAAACCCTGCCGGACGCGATGGTTAAATCCGTCGCAAAGTCGCCGGACTGCAAAATGTGCAACCCAAAGTGCGGCAAGGGTTATGATTTCTCTGTCAAGGGTTCACAATATCACAAATGCCGTTACACCTGCTTCCTCTTTCCCGTTGACGAGGGGAGCATTCCGTTTATTCGGTCTTTCCTTGAGAACGAGATACAGAGCCGAAGCGCGTGAGCTGTTCTACCCTGCTGATAAAAAGCCGTTCATAATCGCTGAAATCATGACCTTTCCGAACAATAAGCACATCCTGAAACGGCTTTCCCGGACATTGTTTTTGAACCAGCGTGTTACGCGCCAGCACATCTTTGGGCATGGGGGATACCCACATGAACGCGTCCGGCACATGGGTCAGCAGATCAAACTGGCTTCCCCTCTCATACACATAGACCCGCTTTTTGTTTACATGGCTTTCTTTGTCGCCGTCCGCCCGCCGGGGCATGGAAAAATCGTCATTGACAATTTCGATCATAGTCTCTAAATCAAGAAACCGCAGCGCGGGTTTACCGGCAAGTTTGTTTTGAGCGTTCATGACGATAACGCCGTCGGACGTCAATATTGTCCGGTGCTCAAGTTCTTTCTCCTGAAGCAAGGATAGGAAGGTGTTTTCGTATAACGTAAGGTAACGGATGATCCCAAAATCGCATTCGTTCTTACTTACATTTTCAATGGCTTGAAATGAGCTTGTTTCATAATATTTGATGCTAAAATCATCCGATCCCAGTTCATTGACAAACGACGCGAACGCCTCGGAAATATAACTCGCGCGCGGGACAGAGAGGCGAAGTGAATTTTTCCCGGCAGGACTGTGCTGAAAATGCTGCTTCATATTCTCAAGCTGCACCAATATATTTTGTGCGTACTCAATAAAAACGCGCCCGTCTTCCGTAATGGAAGACACGCCTTTGGTCGTGCGGTTGAACAGCGGGACGCCGATCATAGTCTCCAATTCTTTGATCGCTTTGCTCAAGTTGGGCTGGCTCATAAACAGGTTCTCAGCGGCTTTGGAAATGGAGCCGGCTTTTTCGACTTCGATGGCATATCTCATATATTGCAGGTTCAAATCTCTCAGCTCCGATCCTTTTGGGCAAGATGCTGCGACAGCAGCGAAAGAGAACGAGCCATATTCTCGTTGTGAACAAAAACACCCTCGGGCACCACCAAATGGGTAGGGGCAAAGTTCCATACCGCCATGATACCGCCGGATACCAGCAGGTCGCAAATCGTCTGCGCCGCCTTTGCCGGAGCCGTGATAATACCGATCCGTATCTTCCGCTGCCGGCAATAGTCAGGGAGTTCGGAAATGTTCATGACCGGCTTTCCGTTTTTCTCAAGACCGGCAATGCCGCTGTTTGAATCGAAAGCCGCTACAATCCTGACGCCGTATTCGGAAAACCCGTCGTAGGACAGCAGGGCGCGGCCAAGCTGTCCCGCCCCGACAAGTACGGCGTCATTTGTGTTGTAATAACCTAGGCAAGCACCGATCTGCTTCATCAATTCCCGCACCGCGTATCCGGTTCGGGGTTTACCCCCGCTTTCGCTGACGGCGGCCAAATCCTTCCGCACAACGACGTCATTCAGCTTCAGGATCCCGGCAATCACAGTGGATGAAACATTCTCCGCGCCCTGTTCATCCATTTTGACCAGCAGTGAATGGTAATCCGGCAATCTCCTGAACGTTTGGCTTGGAACGGCCTTGTTTAGATTTTCCATGAAGGATATCCCCTTATTCGTATTCCACGATGTTCGCCCATCTTGTCAGAAGCTCCCGCTCCTCAGGGTTGCCCTTGACAAGCTGGCTCGCGGCAACGATGGCGAACCATTTTTGCACATATTGCCTGGCTGTGTCGCTTTTTTCGCAGAAAATATCCAAATACTTTTCTGCCTGTTTTTCGCGGCCGGAAAGCGTGAAACGCAAATAGGTGCGCGCCGCGTCCGCCGAAGCGTTGCCTTGCGTGGCATGCGACCAGTCGATGACATAGGCTTTGTTTTCCGGCGTGATGATCACATTTCCGGGGGTGAAATCCCCGTGACAGAGTTTGGAGTGACGCGGGAGCCCGTTCAGGCGGGTATGCAGTTCATAGCGGGAGGTGGCGGGCAGCCCGCAGCTTGATATTTTAGCGTGCATTTTATCGGTGTGGTGGCGCAGCCGAGGAACCTTATTGCTGTGCATGTCAAGCTGTATATCCAAGAACCGATTGAAGTATTCATCCTCCTTCTCCGGGTTTTTCTCCATACGCTCAAAGAGGGTAACGCCTTCGATAAACTCGGTGATGATCGCCCACTGTCCGTTGATTTTCTCCGCATTGACGATGGCCGGTGCAGGGAACCCCGATTCATGAACGATCGCCAAATTCAACGCCTCGTTGAGAACGTCAGACGCCGTATACGATTCGTCAAACAGCTTGATGGCTAAATTACCGTCCCTGTATATGGTCTTTGTCGGCCTTTTGGCGATTACATGTTCTAAATTCATTTTTCTTCGCCTCCATAATAAGCGTTCAGATACATCTGCCTAATCTCGGCAAACAGCGGATAGCGGGGATTGGCTCCGGTGCATTGATCGTCAAAAGCATTTTCTGTCATTTCGTCCAGCCGGTCAAGGAAATCCTTTTCATCCACGCCATAATCGCGGATGGTTTTTTGGATGCCAACATTCTCTTTCAACCGTTCAACAGCATCCAGCAGTTGCTGCAGTTTATCCTCATCGGTCTTGCCGCCCAACCCCAGCGCGTCGGCAATCGAAGCGTAACGCGACAGGGTGTGCGGGTGATCGTACTGCGAAAATGACCCCATTTTCGCGGGGGCTTCGGAGGCGTTGAAGCGGATGACCTCGCCGATCAGCAGCGCGTTTGCTACACCGTGGGGCAAATGATGATAGGCTCCCAGCTTATGCGCCATCGAGTGGCAGACGCCGAGGAATGCGTTGGCAAACGCCATGCCCGCCATGGTCGCGGCATTAGCGACTTTTTCACGGGCTTCCGGGTCGTCTGCGCCATTTTCATAGGCTCGGGGCAGATACGCGAACAATGATTTCAACGCACCCAGCGCAAGAGAATCGGTATAGTCGGTGGCGAGCATGGAGGCATACGCTTCCAGCGCGTGAGAGACTGCGTCGATGCCGCTCGCGGCCGTCAATCCTTTGGGAGCCTGCATCATCAGGTCGGCGTCAACGATCGCCATGTCGGGCATAAGCTCATAATCCGCCAGCGGGTATTTGATCCCTGTGGTTTCGTCGGTTATGACCGCAAAGGGGGTCACCTCGCTGCCGGTGCCTGCCGTGGTGGGAATGGCAATAAAGTATGTTTTTAGGCTCGGGAAACCGTAAACCCGTTTGCGGATGTCCATAAACCGCATGGCCATATCCTCGAAATCCGCCTCCGGGTGTTCGTACAGCAGCCACATGATCTTCGCGGCGTCCATCGGGCTGCCGCCGCCGATGGCGATGATGGCATCCGGCTCGAAGGCCGCCATCTGTTTCGCGCCCTCGCGCGCCGAGACCAGCGTCGGGTCAGGCTCAACATCGAAGAATGTTGTGTGCGTGATCCCCATTTCGTCCAGTTTCCCGGTGACAGCTTTGGCAAAGCCGCCTTTATACAGGAATCCGTCTGTGACGATAAAGACGCGTTTCTTGCCGAGCACGGATTTCAGCTCATCCAAAGCGACCGGCAGGCATCCGCGTTTGAGATAGATTTTTTCGGGTGTGCGGAACCAAAGCATATTTTCTCTCCTCTCAGCCACAACTTTTATATTCAGCAGATGCTTTACGCCGACGTTTTCGCTGATCGAATTTCCGCCCCACGAACCGCAGCCTAAGGTAAGTGACGGCCGGAGCTTGAAATTGTATAAATCCCCGATCCCCCCGTGTGAGGACGGTGTGTTGAGAAGGATGCGGCAGGTTTTCATCCGCGCGGTGAATTGTTCCAGCTTTTCCTTTGCCGTTAACGGGTCAAGATAAATGGAGGCCGTATGCCCCATGCCGCCGTCAAAGACTAGGCGTTCCGCTTTTTGCAGCGCGTCTTCAAAGTCTTTTGCCTTGTACATAGCCAGCACGGGAGATAGTTTTTCATGCGCAAACTCCTCGCTTAGTTCAACGCTTTCCACTTCCCCGATCAGGATTTTTGTTGTTTTCGGAACGGTCACACCGGCGAGTCCGGCGATCGTATGCGCCGTCTGCCCGACAATTTTGGCATTCAGCGAGCCGTTTATGATGATGGTTTTGCGAACCTTCTCTGTCTCTTCCGGGCTGAGTATATGGCATCCGCGCTTACCAAACTCGTTTTTCACCTCTTCAACCCGTGAATCCAAGACGATCACGGCCTGCTCCGAAGCGCAGATCATCCCGTTGTCGAAGGTCTTCGAGTGTATGATGGAGTTTACCGCCAAAAGGATGTCCGCCGTATCGTCGATAATCGCCGGAACATTGCCCGCGCCCACGCCGATGGCCGGTTTGCCGCTGGAATAGGCCGCTTTCACCATGCTTGGCCCGCCGGTCGCCAAGATGACATCCGCTTCCTTCATGACCAGGTTGGTCAGTTCCAAATTAGGCGCGTCAATCCAGCCGATAATGCCCTCCGGCGCACCGGCTTTCACGGCGGCGTCCAATACCGTTTTTGCCGCGGCAATGGTACAGCCTTTGGCTCTTGGGTGGGGGCTGAAGATGATGCCGTTGCGGGTCTTCAGGGCGATCAGAGCCTTGAAAATGGCCGTTGACGTCGGGTTTGTGGTTGGGATGACCGCCGCGATGACCCCCATTGGTTCGGCGTATGTATGATAACCGCCCGCGGGATCGTCCCCGATCAATCCGCAGGTTTTCGTGTCCTTATACGCGTTGTATACATACTCGGCGGCGTAATGGTTTTTGATGACCTTGTCTTCCGCGACGCCCATACCCGTTTCCTCCACCGCCAGCTTTGCCAGCGGTATGCGCGATCGGTTCGCCGCGGTGGCCGCCGCGCGGAAAATGGCATCCACCTGCTCCTGCGTAAAAGAGGCGAATTGGTTTTGGGCGGCGCGTACCCGTTCAAAGGCGGCATGTAAAGATTCAACGCTGTTCACGGTCTCGTATTGCTTGCTCACGATTGATTTCCACTCCTCATCTCCGGCGTGTTTTTCTAAAATACCGGGATAGTATTATATTAGTACATCGCCGCAGTTATGGGAAATATATATTCGGAATATAGATATATATTTATCGATATAATTATACCGATTCATTGGCGTAAAACGCCGCACCTGTCCATGATCCTTATTTTCTCATCTCTCCAATCTTTTTTTGCAGTCTATGAGCGTGCAAATATCGGCAGGAAGCTCTGATGTGGTGATGTCAAATACTACCGGGAAGGTAGGTACCTTTCCATATGTCTCGGAGTCACGAATCAACTGTTTTGTTGTTTCGTTCACATTGGCTCTCAGAATCTCCGCGCGGTTTTTTTCCTTGAACCAAACCGCTACGCTGAAAACACCTTCATACACATGAAGCCAGTATAGATTTTTCTCTTTCTTTGCTCCACGCGGCGTTATCCAAAAGTGCTGCCCTTTTGCAAACCACGCCTTGTGGGGCGTATACCATTGCCATTCCTGCTCCATCTCTAAGCCGGGCAAAGCCTCTTGGAGCGTTTCATATGCGGCATAGCTGTCGCCAAGCGTTTGCCGGAGCAATTCGTCCGACGGCGTCACTTCGGGGTCTCTTAACCGCAGATTTTCGTTGTTATTCATTGTCACAATTTCCTCTCAAGGTAGACTTTATCTTTTTGCAACACGCCAGTATGCCGGGGATTTGGGTTAGGTTTGTACTCATACCCCAGCTTATCCTCATAATAGGGGTCATACTCACCCGACCGTCCCCACGTTCACGGCGATCAGAGCATAAAGATGCCCATAAACGAACCTCACGGTTCGTTTATGGGACAACTGCCCTTATGGTATAATTACGACAAATCCTAAAAACCTGTGTTATCAATGGGTTGCGGGTTTGTCGTTATTCATTTCTACCCTTTTTCCACTTCAAGATTGGGACCCTTTTGTCCAATACTATAGCTGATGTTAAGTATACGACAAATGCCAATGTCCCAAAATCCAACCGGAAAGGAAAGAACCATATGGGCAAAACAATCTGCGTTTCCAATCGCAAAGGTGGTGTGGGAAAGACCATGACCGCCGTGAGCCTTGGTGTCGGACTGGCAAAAAGCGGAGCAAGTGTTCTCCTTCTCGATGCCGACCCGCAACACTCCCTCACTATCAGTCTTGGCGTCAGAGAGCCGGATAAACTCCCCGTCACGCTCACAACCGCAATGGACGCCATCTTACGCGAAACCCCAATCGACCCGACAAGCGGCATCCTCCATCACAGCGAGGGCATTGACTTTCTTCCCGCTAACAACAGTCTGTCAGGCACGGAACTCGCTTTAGCCTCAGTGATGGTGGGGCGTGAAACCATACTCCGGCAGTACATCGATACGTTGAAACCGATGTATGACTTCGTTATCGTTGACACATCGCCATCGCTCGGTCTTCTGACCATCAACGCGCTTACCGCGTCAGACTGCGTACTCATTCCAGTTATAGCGGGATACCTTGATGCCAAAGGGCTTGAACTGCTGCTTAAGACTATATCACAGGTGCAGCGGCATTTCAACCCCAATCTTGCAATTGGCGGCATTTTACTTACAATGGTTGACAAACGGATGAACTATACCCGCGAGATCATCTCTCTCATCGAAAGCGCATACGGCAGCGATATCCACATTTTTAGGGAGCGTATTCCCCGCTCTGTCCGTGCCGCGGAAACCAGCGCGGAAGGAAAAAGCATCTTCGCCTATGATCCCACCGGAAAAGTCGCGGCGGCGTATGCCACGCTCACCGAGGAGGTGCTGAAGATTGCGTAAGACAGGAACATTCGGCAACCTTGCCCTTGCCGGTCACAACGAGATTTTTGGCGTTGAAGCGGATGTCGAGCGTATCGTTGACCTCCCGCTCACTGAACTCTACCCTCCTGAGTATCACCCATTTCAGGTTCTTGATGATGCTGCTATGAAACGGCTTGTAAACAGCGTGAAGCAGTATGGCGTCCGTGAGCCCGGTCTTGTCCGGCCAAGAGCCGAGGGTGGTTATGAGCTTATTGCCGGGAACCGACGCAAACGGGCTTCCGAACTCGCCGGGATAGTCACCATGCCTGTTATCATACGCGAAATGGACGATGACAGCGCCGCCATAGCGATGGTAGATTCGAATTTGGAACAGCGGGAGAAAATCCTGCCCAGCGAAAAGGCGTGGGCCTACCGTGTTAAGATGGAAGCACTGAACCACAACGGAGTCAAAAGCGATATGCACTCCGTGGATGTGTTGGTCGAGCAGACCGGCGAAAGCAGAAACCAGATTTTTCGGCTAATCCGGCTGACTGAATTGGTTCCTGATCTGCTTGACAAGGTGGACGCAAATCGGCTTGCGTTCAATCCTGCCGTGGAATTGTCCCATCTCTCGCGTTCGGAACAAGCATCTGTGGTAGAGGCAATGATGAAATATCAGGTCAAGCCGATGCTCTCGCAGGCAATACAACTCAAGAAACTGAGCCAAGCCGGGGAACTCACCGTTGCCGCGATTGAAAAGGTGCTTGCGAAAACTAAATCAGATTCGAACACAGAAAAAGACGTCGGAGGATTTCGTAGATTCTTCCCTGCGGATTACACGGCATCTCAGATGAATCAAGTCATAACCGATCTGCTTTGCGCTTGGCAGAAGCAACAAACGGCATGATGAAGAGATATAGCAATGGGCGGGTTATTAGTCAACCCGCCCATTGCCTATTGCAGCTTTTTACTTCAAGTATTCGGCAAAGCAAGAATCCTCCAAAACAGTGGCGTCTGTCCGGCGGAAAAATTCAACCAGCTTTTTGATTTGCCTGCTATACAGGAATGAATCGCTGTCGCTGATAAACCGCTTCGCCGCGACCAAGGTATACTTCTTTTTCAGCTGACTGCACTGGCAGAACGAGCCGTCGAAATTCTGCATACTGGCAATATCGGCGGACTTTAAGGACGCATCGTTTAAGCGGCAGTTCTCATCCAACAGTTGAAGCAACTTTTGGAAACTGTCGTCAAATGCTTGATCGCCCTTCCCGACAAACTGCTCGACAGCCGATAGAATCTGATCCATCTCATTGAAGCACACAGCAAAGTCAATGGCGTCGCAATGCTTAGACAGCTCGATGATCTTTGCCCGTATGTCGAGTTTGAACTCCGATTCTGATACTGGGGTGTCTCTATCAGAGATTTCCTTGAAAAATCTTAGGACAAGAGGCTGGATTTTGCTTTTGCCTTCTGGCTGCGGCCTCGTTGCCGAAGATCTATTAAAGATGCGGAATATGCTCTCGAAAGGATCGCTCTCATCGGCATCGCTGCTTTGCACAGATGCACTTGGAGCATATGCGGCACTAGGAGGCGGTGGCGGAATGCTTGCGCTTCGGGGCATAAATTCAGAGAAATCATCGGCATCATCTATTGGCCTCATTAGCCGTTTCATTTCAAGTCTCTCTTGCGACCGTCTCTCTTGTTCGCGCGGAGACCTACTATAGCAGACAAAGTCTTCAGTATCATCGTCTGAATATGGCCTACTGAGCATCTTCATTTCGCTGAAAAGCCCTCTGCCCAAGATTCCTCCGCCAGAAGATTTTGCTGCTTTCCTCTTCGGCGCATTGACCGGAACGGCTACCGCTTTGGGCAGATTCACCTGTTTGCTCTCACGCTCATTCAGCGCGATAAAGCTGGTATAGCGACATATCACGCCATACATGACGCTTATTTCGATAATCTTTTCTTTTGCCAGCTTCTCGTGTCTCGGGTTGATATCGAACGCATCGCGTTCATAATCAGTTATCCTCTTCTTGGCCCACATTTTACTGAACAGCTCTGGATTGCCGTTGGTGTCTGTCACCGGGAACTCCAACGTCATCTCGCCCTCGTCGGAAGACCCGATAACGCGTAAAAAGTCAATACAGTCGTCCGATTTCAAGATGATGTTGCAGCATTCATCACTGTAGAGGTATTTAGGCGGCTTGCCGGCCACCTCGATTTTGCAATCCGCTTTGAACTTAATGTCCTTGAGATACGCGGCATTTGATCTGGCGAATTGCCTTACGATTTTTCCGGCAAGGTCTTCATTACTGTCCGGGTAATAGAACTCTGTATAGCCGTTGCCTACAGTAGATACTTTGTTTAAGAAGCTGTCGTTGACATTGACGTCGATTCCCACGCAGAAGACGCGGCCATCGAAATTGCCCTTGACATATTTGATAATCTCGTCCTCATTGCCCACCTGACCGTCCGTCAGGAGCATAATAATCTTTTCTATGTCGTGTTCATTCTTCATGCTTTCCACAGCATACCGCAGGGCCGGGAAGATTTCCGTACCGCCACGGCTGGTTTGCTGATCTATCCACAGGTTAGCTTTTTTGAAGCTGTCCTCTGTAAGCTCAACACCCCGCTCGGAAAAACACTCGAAGCTGCTTTCAAAGGCAATCATATTAAAAATGTCGCCGGCTTCCAGGTTTCTCAGACAGATTTTCAGAGCCTTCTTCGCCGATTCCAAGTTTTCGCCGCTCATTGAATAGGATATATCGAGCATGTAAATATATTCCTTGTTAGCAAAAGGCGCGGCTTTCAGTCTTGGCACAAACGAGATATAGGAAAAATACCCGCTATCTGTCTTTTGAGAAACGATGAACTTCTCGGCCGTAACGCCGAGCAGCGAAATGTTCAAGACAAAGTCGGAGTTCAGATCCGCCTGATTTACAGTAACAGTTCATTTGCCTTCGTCAAATGTCGATGTAATGTCATGAGACGGCGAGGAAATCTCTTTAATATTGTTATCCAATTCAAAAGAGAGATTAAAATCAACCTTATAACCTGTTTCGCCAATCACAGGAGTAATGAAATCCGCATCTGGAACCTGCCCGGTCGGATTGACGGAGCCCATACCTGTTTTCGGGCCTATGGGCTTACCGGGGATATACCGCGGGCTGACAAGGGTAGGGATTAGCAATCTGATCTCATTATTGGACACCGTGACATCCTGTATGTAAGAGATGTGAACGGTTACCGTTTCGCCCTTTGCCACGTTACCCAGAGAGGCTTGAAATATATTGTCCCGATGACTCTCAAGCATGTAGGCGCTGTCACCCTTGACAATGGCTTTCTGGTATTTTTCCAGCGCTTCTTCCTTTTCCTGCACCACGCCTGTGAATCGCTCATCTCCAATCATGGCAGAGAAACTGGTGACCGAGGCGTCTTCAGGCATCGGGAAGGTATAAATGAACTCTACATTCTCTTCCCCGATGTTGACAAACACCTGCTCGATTTCATTGAGGAGCAACCCTCCGGCTACATTGCCGGTGATGGAGATTTCCTTCAACACGGCATCCACGTTTCTGTTCGTCTTGCTGAACCCCTTGAATTTTTCTTTGACCGACATAGTACCCTCACCTTTCATGGCGGCCATGGACTTCTTGACGTTGACAATCAATTCGTCCAGCCGCACACTTTTGTTTTGAAGCTCGGTGAGATGGTTTGTGAAAGCCTGCTCCCGGTCAAAATTGGGGTCGGTCATGATTTTCTGGATATCGTCCAGCGAGAAATTGAGTTCACGGTAGAACAAAATCTGCTGCAACATATCCACTTCGTACTGCCCGTAGCTGCGATACCCTGACGATGCGACCTTAGCCGGTTTCAAGAGGCCGATCTCATCGTAATAACGCAGCGTACGAGCGCTGACCCCTGACAATTTCGAGAGTTTGTTGACGGTGTATTCCATCTGACCTCACCTCCTAAAACCAAGTGTAAACTATTCCGTAGCGTCAAAGTCAATAGTTTTTTTGAAAATATTTTTGCTTTTTTCTTTAAGAAAATGCAACGCACTTCAAGAAGACTTGAAGTGCGCCGCCTACAGCGTAATCTCCTCCCCCGGCTCAACAATCAGCCTATTCGGCGCGCAGAACATTTCTGCGTAGTCACGGTCAAACAGTTCTCCCGGTTTCATATGAATCGGGACATTGTGCTTTGCCTTAATAATGCGGGCACACTCTGCCGCTTCATCGAGGCCCATGTTGTATTTACCGTCTGTGGGCAGCAGCGCATAGTCTATGCTCATGTCCGCGAAAGACTCCATGCTTCCGGTCTTGGAGGTATCCCCTGCCGCGTATACTTTCACTCCATCAAGCGTAATGATATAGCCAACACATTGGTTAGGGTCATGGTTCTTGTTGCCGGCAGCCACGGATTGTATTTCTATGCCGTCAATCGAAAACGATTGGTGCTTACCGCCTGTCAACGCTTCATTGTTGGTAATCACACGGCATCCAGGGTTTTGGGTGACCAACTGCACTTGATTATGGTCGCCATGCTGATGGGTCACCAAGACTATATCAGCCGGTAAATCGTAACCGTCACCGATGTATGGATCCACAAAGATGACCTTTCCGTCACCTGACCTGAGACGAAAGCTCCCATGCCCTTGATAAAGCAAAAGCGTAGCCATACGTTGTCCTCCCTCTCTATCTATTGAATAACCTCAAATATTATAGCATATACGGAAGAACCCGTCAAAGTCCATTCCCCCACGCTTGCCGCGTGTATGGGCAGATTTCAATGCACTTTCCGCATATGGTGTTGCCTCCTCCAAATCCTTTGAATGCTCGCTCTTTGGCTGTCTTGCGGCATTTGCCAGGGTCAAAGAACCCATCGCGGGACAGTTCGGTACTCCATTCTCGCCCCGAAATCGCCCCGGCCGGACAGGCCACCGTGCAGATCATGCAGTCCCCGCACTTGGATTGGTTGACAGGTTCGGCAGTGTCCAATGGGGCATCGGTGAGAATGGATGAAAGGCGGATCATTGAGCCGTACTGTTCTGTGACCAGTAAAGCGCTTTTCCCAATCCATCCTATGCCGGCGCGAGTGGCCACCGTTTTATGCGGCAAGGCTGTATTGTTTTCCGTCTCCCCATTTCCAACGAACGCCCGCGTCATGGCGATTGCCTTATAACCGAGGGATTGAAGCTTTTCCGCACCCAAAGTAACCAGCATATCCAATCGCTCGTTGAGCTTTATGTACCAGTTATTATAGGCTCCCGTGGGGAACTCTCCGATTCCTTGGATGACTATGTCAGGATACTTCACCGCAACGGATATACCGACAGTCAAATCATGGCGAACATCCGGCGGCAGTTCCGATAAATCTCCGATGCCGACCATATCAGCGCCATGTTGGAGTAATTCATCTTTTAGTAAAGCGGTCAGATCATTCATACTGCTCACCCTATCCCTATTTCCGGTAATGATTGCATGAAAGTTTCCAATGCAGGAAACCCATATCTTCCACCTATTACTACAGCAGCAACAAGAATCAGAGAAATAGGGATTGACTTAATAGAATATGTCTTCTGCATTAGTAACAGCAATATAAAGCCCGGGATTATTGCAACAAGGCATAGCAGGCCAAAGGTAAGCAAGTCCGATGATGCGCTATCTGTCCAATTGGCCAGTGTAACCGCGTAGACTATAGCGACACCGAATAACGGCAGATGCGTTAACGCGCCGGAAATAAAGTTCTTCCTGAAAAAAATCATGCTATTGCAAGCCAGCGTCAGGCCGAACAAACATAACGGCATAAACAAAGAGTGCATGATACCCCATGACCCTTTTTCCGCCTCGGTAAATTGGCGAATAGCTGCTGTTCCATAGAGAGTATAAAGGAAATACGCTGTCACACATACCTGAACGCCTATACCTACCCCTATAACCGTTTTTCGGGCAATAATTGCCCTTCGCTCCTTGGTATCCGCTAATTTACTCGCGGTATCACTATTCCTTTCGCATTCCTTTGCTTTTTCAACAGATGATTTATATCCCTCAAGGTCATTGAATTGGCGGGCTCTTTCCTTATAAGAATTCGCCAATTCTCGAAGTTGGTGCGGAGTCAATTTATTTCTGCTATCAAACTGTTTTTTTAGCTCCGATAGCTTTTGTATTTCGCTGCTGTATGAGCTGCTAATGCGTGTGCTCTTGAGATTTTCATATCGCTGCTCTATTTCGTCAGCCAAATCTTCAGAGTCTTCGAAACCATCAAGTTCACGCAACTGCTCAACAAGCCTTTTCAGTTCCCATTCAGATGTTGCAGTTTTCGACTGCTCATATAAACTGTTGTACCGCTCCATGCGCTTTTGCTCAGCGTAGGCAGCAGGGTCACGTCTTTCTTCTATCCGATCCTGCAGTTCCGCTTTTAGCGACGACTCCCGGCTATACAACCTGCTAAGAATTTCAGCATAACGGACTCCCGGTTTTCGGGCTGTGTCCGCTTCGGCTTTCACCATTTGAATATCCCTTTGACAGTTGTCGATCTCGTCTTTGATATCCTGCATGGAATTGTAAGCGCCGTCCCGATAGTTTCCTTTTTTCGGAAGCATACTCTTTGCTATTTCATAGTCTGACAACCCTTCAAACATTGTGTTGACAAGGCTTTTTGTCGCTCCATACAGGCGCTGACCCGCCTCTGTTCCCATAAGGTTCTCAAAAAACCTATCGTTGTCATATGACATGATCTGAGTTCTCCTCTGATTATGATCTTGACCGCCATGTGGTTCGCTTCTACAAACCTCGACCAATTTTACCATATGCCATCAGAAAGCACAACAGTAATCGAACCGCCACAGGCAGGTACTCCGCATGAAATAACAGTTGCGCTTCAATCCGCTATGAGGTATGATATAGGCAACAAACGACAAAAACAGGGGGAAATCATCATGCTCTCAGCGGAAGTCATCCAAACGATGGGACGGAAAGACGTCAGCGCGAATGCCGATCTGACTATGGAACGGACAAAGGAAGTCTTAAAAGCCGCGAAAAGGAAGCAGAAGGATGAGATCGACGCGCTGACCGGTTTGAAGCGAGTATCCATCAACCGTGTTTACGCTACCGGCGTCATCACCGCAAAAGTTGCCGTCGCCATTGGGCAGGTACTCAACCTGAACCCCCTTTACCTTACCGGTGATGTGGATGAACAAGGAGTATGTACCGACGATATTCTCATTTCATTCCTTACTACAAAAGGATATGCAAAGGTAGCCCAAGGGCTTGCGGTTCAAAAGCCGCGTGGTGATGCCGAAAACAAAACTGACGCACCGGGAGTTTCCAAGGAGCAAGGGAATGATTCTCCGAAAACTGGAACCAAAGCTATGTTCTCATCCGATTTTTCGAACTCCCCTGAACTGGCAAAGGCTGCCGACGAGCTATCATTGGAGGACGCGCATCACTTGCTGACCTCCTTGTACATAAAAGCAAGAGCCGGAGGAGACGCGGTACAGCTCCTCGATTTCATAAAACGCAGTCTGATGATGTAGAGGTATAGAGTCTGATAAGAAGGCAACGGCGATTTAGGTCTTGGCCTGAATCGCCGTTTTACCGTGAAAGGGGCGTATCGCATTGTTTACGCAAGATCAGACAGATAAAATGATTGTCGAACTGCTCAAAGGCAACAGCGCAGAGATATTTGCGTCACTCAATCCTGATACCGGGGAGTGTCAGGTCATTGTCAAAAGTGAACCGGCAATGGCTTCATGTATACTGCTGTCCCAAATAGTCGAGCGGCTTGCGAAAAATGGAATTCCAGCCGACCCTATCCGTGCAGCTGTGGAGTTAGGGCTTAATCCGAAAATGTGGAGTCAGGAGCATGAGCAGTAGCTACTATATTGCCGGGGTGAACGTATGACCGATCAAAAGCTGATGGATTACTGCCTGTCCAAACGGTACGCGGCATTGGAATACCCCTTCGGCCCTTCTACTGCCACGTTCAAAGCAGGGGGTAAAGTATTTACTGCGATTTACGAAAAAGACGGTGTGACTAAACTCACCTTGAAGTGCGAACCCATGCTGGCCGATTTATTGCGTAAACAGTATTCGGCCGTTAAGCCGGCGGATAAAAGCGGTCACTGGAACAGGGTGCTTTGCGATGGCAGCGTCCCTGATAACGAGATTTTCCGTCAGATAGACCATTCTTACGATTTGATATTGAAATCACTGACCAAGAAAACTCGGGAGCGGCTAAAACGTGAAAGCCACCCTTTATATCTTTTCCCCGACCCAAACTACCAACCGCTTGAAATACGAGAAGGCGACCAGTATCTTGCAAACGGCATCTGGATTTTCAACATCACACGCTTATTGGAGCATATAACCACCCATCATGGTGAGTACCCCCTCAAGGAAACTCTGGTCGCGGACCATACGGCCTTGCCCAGCAAGATACCGATTGATAAATGTGCTGATGCCGATTTACGGTGCCCGGTCATTCTTGCTGAGATCAGCCCAGGGAGATACAACCTCATAGATGGCAATAAATCATAAATTTATGATTTATTGCCTTATCAGAAATCCCGACTTATCAGGAAACCAACCGCAGAAACCCGTTATTTAGATATTTCGGCGATTGAATTTCCTGATAACAAACACCATCATAGACCGCAGAGTTGTTTCAGCAGTTCTTCATCATCAACTTTGTATCGCTTTGCATTGATATGTTCGGCGAGCGGTGTGTCAATGGGGATCGCCTTTT